>Ga0209163_1000198_pt1 | contig 145278 bp, 105 predicted proteins | sample MTBAKSrepl2MetaG_FD_187457 | JGI IMG/M metagenome (GOLD analysis project Ga0209163, IMG submission 187457) | Enrichment culture microbial communities om Arthur Kill intertidal strait, New Jersey, USA, that are MTBE-degrading - MTBE-AKS2 (Arthur... | ecosystem: Environmental > Aquatic > Marine...
GACGCTGAAGAACGGGTTCCTCGATCCGCGGTGCTTCGCTCTGCTTCGCACCGCGTCGCTCGGAATGACGGTGCTGCGGGGGTCGCCCCTTCGGGAAGTTGGATGGTATATCCACGCTCGCGTGGGCATGTCCTGGCGACGCACGGGGCTCGCTCGTCGTCCCATGGCCACGCGTTGCGTGGCCATGCCACCCAACGCAAGCCGCACGCCCACGGACAGGATGAACAGCACGCAGGGGCAGGACAAGCCACAGAGAATCACAGGGACCACAGAGCCGACTTGGCTCACCCGGATTGCCTCTGTGTCCTCTGTGTCCTCTGTGGCAAACCCCATGCCCCGCGTGGCACGGCCCACCCGACGGTTTTGCAGGCGCCACCGGCGTCATCCCGACCGGAGGGCCGAAGGCCCGCAGTGGAGGGACCCGTTCGAACAGCCCTTCCACGAGGTACCCGACGCCATGCCGCAACAGCATCAGCGGTGTCGCTGCGCGACGCTGAAGAATGGGTTCCTCGATCCGCGGTGCTTCGCTCTGCTTCGCACCGCGTCACTCGGAATGACGGTGCTGCGGGGGTCGCCCCTTCGCGAAGTTGGGTGGCATGCCCACGGACACCGCGACCCACACCCCCGCCGGGTGGCATGCCCACGCTCGCGTGGGCATGTCCTGGCGATGCAGGGGGGTGTTCGTCGTCCCATGGCCACGCTTTGCGTGGCCATGCCCCCCACGTCTGGGGTGGCGGTCACGATAGTGTTACGCCGACGTTCACCGGCACGGCCATGCCACCCACGCCTGGGGTGGTGGCCACGTCCCCGTCAAGCCGCGGCCATGATCTTTCCGATATAGTCGTACTGGCACGTGTGACCCATGAAGAGGAGCCGACGATGGAGGCAATGACCCAACGATTCGAGACGCCCAACGGCCCGGTGGAGGGCATCTGCGTCAAGTGGCCGGGCTTCAGTCTGCTGCTGGTGACGGGCGGCAAGGGCTTTCTGGCGTGTCCGGCGATTGACGTGGAGGCCTGCCAGGGCTTCGGCAAGGCCGCGGCCATCGTGCAAAGCAGCGCCGCCGACCCGATCGGCACGCTCGAGCGGTTCTGCGAGCGGCGCATCACCGGCGCCAACGCCGCCGCCCGGGCCCTGGGGATCCGCGAGGGCATGATCGCCCGCGAGGCCTTCGCCCTGATTGCCTGAGAGCCCGACGAGGCGCCGGGGCCGGCTCGGCGCAAGAAGAGACCCGGCGCCCTCCGCTGCCGGGTCTCTGATTCATCGCATTACGGAAATCGACCGCCGGGCTACCGCCAGCCCATCGCCAGGTATCCCCGGATCATGTATTCCAGGTCGGGGTTGTCGGGCTGGACGAGTGAAACGGGGTTACCCTTCATGAGCTCGATGGTCCTCTCGTCGACCCAGTGGTGTTTCTCAGCGTGGCCGTCTGTGAAAGCCAGTGTGCTGCGGTCGCGGTGATAGTAGGCCGGCCAATCCCACCAGCTCCAGTAATTCCCGTTGGCCATAAGAACAAATCCACCCGCATAGAATCGTTGGTCGTAGTTGCCTTGTCGCATGACGTACTGCTCCTCCACGAACATGTACTTGTCGGCGGGTGTGACAATATCGGAGAACTTCTCGGCCAAGCCCAATTTGCCTTGGCCGCCTGAGGGCAGGTTCACGGTGCGCCAGCCATCGGGACGGACTGTTCCGGGCCAGCCACTCCGGCTGTTAAAGTCCTCGCTATTAACCAGGCCGGCGCCGGCATAGCTGATCCACGCTGCCCATTCATCCGTTTCCCGTTTCCACACCTTATCGTTTGGGCAGTGATAGAGCTTTTCATTCTTCGTATAGGGAAACAACGCACCGGCTCGAATTCCATTCATCCGGTATTCATGGCACAGTTCAGCGTTTGAAGGCACAGGATCGAGTTTGCCTTCGGGTGGAGCCGCCGGATTATCCGTGTCGTGATACAGCGGCCGCTCGACCCAGCGGTAGGGGGTCGACCGGCCGGGATTGTTAGGATTCGTGGTGTAGTAATTCGACAAGCCAACAAGCCGACCGTCGTAGTCCTCCTGGTACAGGTACCAGGATTTGGCCAAACCATTCATGTTGGCCAGGCACACGGCCCCGGTGGCTTGCTCCTTGGCGTACTGCAACGCCGGGATCAGCACCGCCAGCAGCATCCCGATAATGGCGATCACGACAAGAAGCTCGATGAGTGTAAAGGCATTGCGTTTCATGGCGTTCCCTTTTTGCATGGCCGTCCCCGTCCAATAAAACCGGCCTTGAGCCTCTCCGCAAGGCCCGACCGGCTCAAGATGGAGGGGTCCCAGTAGTACCATTATTATAGCGGTTGGCGACTCTACCTGCAAACCGTTTCTTGCGAAATATTTTCTTCCGTTTGCGACAGATGCCCGTTCCGCGGTCCCGCAGAGGCCCATCGCATCACCCCTACAACGCACAGCCGCCGGGGTTTAGTATAAGCCGCTGCTCTCCATGATCGGCAAGGGGACTGGGGGGCTGGAGGTGCTCACCGTCCGTTTTCACGCCTGCGAGGTCACGTAGACCGCCTGGCTGGCCAGCAGGTTGGGGCATGCCCGGATGGGCCGCCGACGTTGCGTGCCCAGCGGAATGCGCTTCTCAATCCGCAGACCCAGTGAGCGGCAGAACCGGTCAAAATCCTTCAGCGACAGGCAGTGGATATTCGGCGAATCGTGCCACTCGAAGGGCAACTGGGACGTCACCGGGGCCCGGCCGCCCAGCAGCAATTGCAGGCGGCAGCCCCAATGGGCGAAGTTCGGGAAGCTGACGATCACCCGCCGGGCCACGCGGTGCAGCTCCAGCAGGGCCCGGGCGGGGTCCTTGAGCGTCTGAACGGTCTGCGACAGGATCGCGTAGTCGAAGCACGTCTCGCAGTAGGTCCCCACGCCCCGCTCGATATCGCGGTGGATCACGGGCAGGCCGCGCTTGATGCAGCGGATCACCTGCTCCTGGTCGATTTCGATCCCCTCGGCCTGGATGCCCTTGTCGCGGACGAGTCGGGCCAGCAGTTCGCCGTCCCCGCAGCCGACGTCCAGCACGCGGCTGCCCGGCTCGATCAGGGCCTCGATCAGCTCGTAGTCCACGCGGGCCCGACGGGGATCGGGATCGGTTTCGCTCGCTGATGGCCCCGGCAGGACGGTCGGGTGAGTCTGGCCGCGGACCTCGCGGTGCATGCTGTCCAGAAAGCCGCTCAGAATCCGCCCCAGGGTGTCCGGCTCCAGGAGGAACGCATCATGCCCATACGGCGATTCGATGTTGCAGTAGCGCACCGGCCGGCACAGGCTGGTCAGGGTGTCGCAGATGTCCTCGGATTGTCGCGGCGTGAAAAGCCAGTCGCTGCTGAAGCTGATCACCAGGAAGCGGCTGTGCGTGCGGGACAGCGCCGCGGTCAGGTCGCCGCCGGCCTCGGCCGCCAGGTCGAAGTAGTCCATCGCCTTGGTGATGTACAGATAGCTGTTGGCGTCGAACCGCTCGACGAAGGTCTGGCCCTGGTAGTCCAGGTACGTCTCGACGGCGAACTCCGAGGCGAAATCGTAGCTGTAGTTGTCCGCGCGGCGCAGGGCCCGGCCAAACTTCTCGTGCATGCTCTTCTCGGACAGGTACGTGATGTGCCCGATCATGCGGGCGATGCCCAGCCCGCTGATCGGCGGCTGGTCCTCGGGGTAGCCGCCGGCCGCGAAGTTCGGATCGGCCAGGATGGCGTTGCGTCCGACCGCGTCGAAGGCGATGGCCTGGGCCCCCAGCCGCGTCGTCGAGGCGATGACCGCCGCGGCGTGAATCGTCTCCGGGTAGCGGACCGCCCACTGCAACGCCTGCATGCCGCCCATCGAGCCGCCCAGCACGCACAGGACCCGCTCGATGCCGAGCTTGTCCAGCAGCCGCTTCTGCACGCGGACCATGTCGCCGATGGTCACGATGGGAAACGTCAGGCCGTAGGGCCTGCCCGTCGCCGGGTCGATGCTGCCCGGTCCGGTCGTGCCGCGGCAGCCGCCGAGGACGTTCGAGCAGATCACGAAGTACCGGTTCGTGTCGATGCCCTTGCCGGGCCCGACCATGATGTCCCACCAGCCGGGCTTGCGGTCATCCGGACCATGGACGCCGGCCACGTGGGCGTCGCCGCTCAGGGCGTGGCAGATCAGCACCACGTTGTCGCGCTCGGGCGTGAGCTGACCGTAGGTCTCGTAGGCCACGTCGATGGGCCCGAGCATCTTGCCGCAGTCCAGCGGCATGGGGTCATCGGCCTCGACCACGCGCACGCGCTGCGTGGCGACGATGCCGACCGAATTGTCCGAGGAGGCAGCCATGAGACGACACTATATCGCCCCGGCGGTTTCAAACAAGACCGATTCGACGACTCGCCGGGGCGTTCGGGCCACGGCCGTCAGGGGTTCGACAGGGACCGGGCCTGCTGTACATAGCGGCACAGCAGGGTGAAGTTCCGCACGAACGTCCGGCTGTGGATCATGCCATCCGTCACCCAGCGACCCTCGTCGTCCAGGGCGTCGAGCACGCGCTGGACCTGGGGGGCCATGTCGCGCAAGGCCCGCTCGGTCGCGGATCGGCTGGGCGGATCGGCGGACCGCTCGCGCTGCTTCCACGCGGCCGCCCCGGCCTGGCGGACCCTGCGGTAGTGCTCCATCGCGCTGGGGATGCCGTATTCGCCCTGCCAGCCGTAGCTGGTTCGCTCACGTTCGCTGACGGCCTGATAGTCGTAGATGATCTTGTTGCCGTTCTCCCGGTCGCCGTAGATGGGGCGGTTGGTGCCCACCTCGTACAGCCGGGCCCAGCGATTCGGCGCGATCGGTGAGGCCTCCAGCCAACGGATGGCCGCCGGGATCGGGCCGAGATACCTCTCGTCTTCGGTGGCCAGGTACATCTCGACGAGCGTGCGGATGTTGTTGGCCGTCACCGCCGAGCAGTAGCCGGGCGGCTCGAAGCGACGCGCCCACGCCGGCTTCATCTCGTGGTCATACTGCTGGGCCCAGCCGGCCTGATCGGGCGGACCCTGCGAGGCGATGATGAAATCGCCGCCTTTGCGGGCGCTGGCCAGGTACTCGGGCTGGCCATAGACCGCGTGGGCCTTGAGCATCACGGTGATGCAGTCGTTGATCGCGCGGTCGTTGAAGGTGTAGTAGTCGTGATAGCCGCCGCGCAGCGGATACCACTGTGGCCAGCCGCCGTTGGCGAACTGGCTGTCCATCATGAATCGCAGCCCAAGTTCGATCCCCTCGGTCAGCCACGGCTCATCGAGCACGGCGTCGGCGTCGATGAGAAACGCCAGGGCGCCCTGGGTGACGTTGTCGTCGAAGGAGCAGTGCCCCTCGCGGCGGACGGGCGTGGCCGCATCGGGCCGCAGGTGGGCCACGTCCACGCGATGGTCCCAGCCGCCAACGCGCCGCTGTCCCCAGACCAGGGCCCGGGCCACCTCGCGGGCCGCCTCCCGGTATGCGGGGTCCCGCGTCACGCGCCAGGCCTCCAGCCAGCACTGGCCGACGGAGGGCGTGCCGGGCGGCTGGACCCAAATCTCGGTCGCTCGGGCCCGTTCGTAGGTCGCCTCGCCGAAGCGCTGCTTCAGATCGACCGAGTAGATGCCGCAATAGCCGCCGTTCGTGGAGATCGACCGCATGAACGCCGTCGAGCGTTTCATCGCCGCCTGTACCGCGTCCACGCGTGGGTCAAACCCGGCCCAGGCGACGGACGCGAGGCTCACCCACGCGGCCATCAGGCCGGCCCGATATACCATGCTTCGCATCTGTACGCCCTCCATCTTCTATGGGGTTTTGAACAGTCAGGGGCACCCAGGCCCTCTGTCCCTGTCACCCCGGACTCGATCCGGGGTCCACGCTGCACGTACCCAGTGTGGCTTTCTGACTGGCAAAGCGCGTCGTCGATTCTCGCAGGAACGACACGCACCGGGTGTCCGTGGCATAATCCGTTCAATCGTCAATCATCTCCAGGCCGTCGGGGTCACTGACCGCCCACGTTGCCGGAGATGTGGACATTCCCCTTGGACTGGTTGTTCACGCGTTCGACGCCGGTCCAGATGTTCCCCGTGACCACGGCCCGCCGCACATCGGCGCCCAGGTCGATCTGCGGGCGGTCCTGGCGGAACTCGCAGCCCCGGACCAGCACGGTGCCGCCCGCGACCTGAATCGCCGCCCGGTCGCCCTGGGGCCCGCCCCATTGCGTGAACGTGCAATCGCCGAAGCCGACGGTGCCCCGGCCGGCGATCCTGGCGATCTGGTTGCAGGGCCCCCAAAAGGCGCAGTTCACGAAGCGCACGCTGCCCGTGTTCGTCGATTGCACGTCGATCATCGTCGGGTCCGGTCCGTGGAAGGACACGAACTCGCCGTTGGTGATCAGCAGGCCAAAGGGGGCGCACTGCTCGACGACCAGGGCCGTCTGGCAATCATCGGCCCCGATGCCCAGGAAGTTGCCGTTGCACACGCCGGCCCGTGTCCGTACGAACTTGTAACCGACGTTGTAGCCGAAGCAGAAGGTGTTGTACACGTACTGCCAGTCGCTGCGGCCGAAGATGAACGCCTCGCCGTGCGCCATCTGCCACTGAAAGAGCTTGGGCCGCATGCTCCACCACGGGTTGAAGTGCACGTTCTCGATGCGGCCAATGTCGTAGATGGCATCGACGAGGATGCCGCGGCGAAGCGGCTGGCCCTGCACGTCGCGGATCAGGTGCCGCTCGTTGTGGGTCGCGTCGATGCCGTTGTACGGGTTGAGCATCTCCACGGCCAGGACCGCCGGATTCTTGCCCCGCATCGCGATCGCCCAGGGGTAGGCCTCGGGCACGTCGTCGATCTTCTGCTTTGGGTAATAGAGCACGACGCCCCGCAGCGTGCTGTTCGTGTTCAGTGTGATGAACGGCGGGCCGTCTTCGTTGCCGGCCCCCTCGGTGACCAGGAACGTCGTGCCGTCGTCGGTGGGTTTGGGCGTACCCCGGTCGCGAAGGCCGTTGTGGGCGGGCACCGAGGTCCAGACCCCGGCCAGCGTGACGGCCGACGGAACGTTCAGGTGCCCGGCGAAGAGGTAGTTGCCCCGTGGGGCGAACACGGTGCCGCCGCCGGCCTTGGCCGCGGCGTCCAGGGCGGCCTGAAACGCGGCCGTGTCATCGGTGGCCCCGTCGCCCTTGGCGCCAAAGTCGCGGATGTTCCACCGGCTTGCCTCGGACCCCGCGCCTGTGGCCTCCTGGGCGCACGCCGAGACCCACGGCACGAGACACAGGACCACAACAGCGGTTCCGCTAAGGATTCGTAACATGGCTCGATGCATTCTCATGGATTACCCCTGAGTTGAAGGAACGGCTTGTCGCTAGAACTCACGCTTCAGTTGGATATCCCCCACCGCCTTCGCGGATACCGTGTATCCCGCCGGCATGGCCAGCCGGTACGCGATCGCATCGCCCGTCCGATGCCAGACCAGCGTGATCGGGCCGTCCGGCGTCGGGATCGTGCCCCGGCAGAAGTCCAGGTCCTGATCCGCGATCCGCAGCGTGATCGTCCTGGCCTGGCGGTCAATCGCGTACACACCGAGCACATCGCGGTAGAGGCAATGCGCGACGTGGCTGGCAAAGCCATGGTTACAGCTCGCGTAGGCGCCCACGTTCTCCCACAGCGTGCCGGTCTGCTCGGCCATGTACAGGAAGTAGCCCGACAATTCGTCCTTAAGCTGCCGACAGCGTCCCGCGCGGCTGAGCAGCTCCAGCCGCAGGTAGTTGCCGATGAAGGCGTTGGCCGCGTGAATCTCCGGCCAGGCCTGGGTCTCCTTGCGGGTCGGGCCGAACTCGTCCCGCAGGATCCGCCACAGGGCGGGGTGGCTCTGCGGGTCGGCCAGGCCGAAATAGAAGGCAAAGTACTGACAGATCTCCGTGCGGTTGCGGGTCACCTCCAGGCGCCCCTCCTTTCGCACGGCGTTGTCCACGAAGAAGTCGCCGTCGAAGGATTGCTCCAGGATCACCTTGCGAATCCGCGCGGCCTGATCCAGCAGGGCCGGCTTGTTATAGATGCGTCCCGCCGCGGCCAGCACCGCCGCATAGAGCATGTTGGACGGATAATTCACGTCCTGCACGAACTTGTTCGCCTCGGACCACTCGACAAAGACCCAGCTTTCGAGCTTCTCCAGGAGTCCATCGGCGTTGCGGAACCGCTCCAGGTACGTGAGCAGCGCCATCACCCGCGGCTGGAGCGCATCGACCAGCTCGCGGTCCCCGCTGCGCTCCAGGTACTCCTCCATCTGGATGACGAACCACATGGCCCAGTTAGGGATGAAGACCCCATCGTAGTGATCCGCCGGGTAGCACATGGCCAGCATGCCCTCGGGCAGATGCTCGAACCGGTCCGGCAGCAGGTAGTTCTCGTACAGGTTCTTCTCAATGCGGGTGTTGCCCGTCAGGTCCAGGGCCACCCGCGCGGTGAAGAAGCTGTCGCACAGCCAGCCCGCCCGCTCGCGCGACGGGCAATCCATGAACACCCCCACGGCGTTCTGGCGGAACGTCTGCCGGGCGGCCTCAAAGATGCGATTCAGCCGCTCGTCGCTGCACGCGAACCGCCCGCCGGACGCCTCGTCGCAGACGTACTCCCGCAGATAGACGTTCTGGATCGTGGCCCCGCCCGAGAGCACGCTGAACCTCGCGTACCGCAGCGTATACGGCTCGAACGATTCCAGGGCATAGGTGCCGGGCTGCAACTCGTATCCGACCGCGTTGACGCAGCCCAGCCGGCGGAAGTTAACGTCGCCGTCGTGCAGGATCTCATCAAAGGTCACATACAGCGTTGTCGGCGTCCTGCACGTCACCGTCGCGCCGATAAAGCCCGACAGATTCGTCCCGAGATCGAGTATCGTAAAGTCGCCCGGCCCAAGCTCGGCCTTCACGTCCGATCCGTAGGGCTCGTTGGCGGGCGTCTTTTGCGTGGTTCGCCATCGCTGCAGCTCCGTCGAGACGACCAGCTCCAAATCCTCCTCCCGGTAGCTCTTGAACTGCGGCCCCACGTTGACCAGGGATCGGTCCTTCCAGACGTTCGGCGGCAGGTCGCCGGTCTCGAACCTGCCGCGGCCGGCGATTCGCACGGGACTGCGACGCTGGAACAGCGGGTAGCTCACGCCGCGACATAGCAGGTTCTTCTTCGGCTGCACGGTGCAATCGGTCGTCTCGAACGAGGCTTGCGGGTCGGTCTTCCAGGCGTCGGTGTCTGCGTCCTGACGATAGTATTCGATAAAGGGCCGCTGGAAGCTGTAACGCTGGACCTTCTGGACGCGATGGCCGAGGATAGCCGCCTTGAACGGCTGTCCCGCGCCCTGGGTCGAGGCCAGGACCTTGCCCCCGGCGACAATCTCGGCCTGAAGGAAGGCCGGCTGATCCAGCAGGTAGAAACTGTTCACGTTGTAGCCGGCGACCTCGATGGCCAGGACATTGCGATTCGCGAGGGCGGCATCGGGCAGCGGCCATTCATCGACGCGGTAGTGGCCGTGCGCCGCCGTGATCGGCCCGTGCCCCAGGAACTGCCCGTTGAGGGTGACGCGGTACAGGCTGGAGCCCGCGATCCGCAGGAACACCCTGTCCGTGTCCGGCTTTTGGAAGACCGTGCGAAAGCCGACGAACAGGTTCATCTCCTCCTGGCGTCCCTCGGGCCAGATGGGCCGGGCGCTTTGAAACGAGGCCTGCCTCTCTTGCGGGATGGAGGCTCCAACGGCGCCAATCGCGACGCCGCAGACAACGGCGATCATGCATGCGTATCTCATTGACTTCCACTCTCCTTTATGGTTCGGTGAACCGCCAGGGCGATCACGGGTCCGTTGGTTCGCTGCTTCATCGGGGCCGCATCGCTCGATAGCGATCCGTTTGCAGGCCGATCTTGTCGAACGGAATCGGCTCAAAACCGGGCACGTGTCGGCGGACCTGCCGCGGGTCCTTGAAGCGCAGGTTCAGGTGCTGTTCATCCACGAAATCCAGCGTGTCGGTGCTCCAGTTGTCGCGGAAGTCCACCTGCTCGCGTTGTCCATCGGGCGTGTGCAGCAGGGGGGTGCGGACGGCGATATTGCGGCGCACCGCGTTGCCTCGCGGCTCGGCCGGGGCCTCGTCCAGGATCGTCGCCAGCTTCGGGTACCGTGTGCTGTACGGCGGGCGGTCGTGGTTGACAGCCTTGAGCTTGTCATACATCCGCCAGCCGCCGCCGGGGGCGATGTAGTCCTTGGCCCACCCCAGGCCGCGGGCGTCCATCAGCACGCCATATTTGCAGTCCACGAACAGGTTGTTCTCGACGAGGTTGTCCCGGCCGCCGCCGATGTTGACCGCGCACAGCGAGCCGGCCTTGTAGAACACGTTGCCGTAGATCGTGAATCCACTGGCGGCATCGTCCAGGTACACCACCCGGCTGCCGTGGCGGTACTGCTCGGCGGCGCTGTGGATATGGTGGAAAAAGTTGTGGCGGATCACCGTACCGCGGTCCACCCAGCTTCGGCCGGCGTAGAACCCGCCCACGTCGTCGCTCTCGGTGCACACATCGTGGATCTCGTTGTATTCGATGACGTGGTCGTTGCCGCCGAGCTGGATGGCGTTGTGGGGTCCATCGTGGATCAGGTTATGGCGAACCTGCTGGCCGACGCCGCCGACACCGACGGCGGGCCGGTAGGTCATGCACCAGCGGCTGTAGTGGTGGATATGGTTGTTCTCGGCGACGTGGCCGGCGGGCGTGAGGGTCTGGGTGTCGCCGCCCGACAGGCGGATGCCGCCGTCGCCCGTTTCGTAGATGTCGCAGCCGATGACCCGGCAGTTGCCCCCGCCGCTGATACTCACGCCCACGTTGCCCACGTTGCGGATGACGCAGCCGGCGATCCGCACGCTCCGGCTGTCGCGGATCGTCACGGCGCTGCCCCGCATGCACTCGATCGTAAAGCCCTCGATCGTGACGTTGCGGCCGCCGTGGATCGTGACGGCGTCGTCCAGCATCGACACGAACACCCGACCCTGCGAAAGCGGCGCCGGCGGCCAGAAGTAAAGCACGCCGGATGCGCGGTCCAGATACCACTCGCCGGGCTCATCGAGCTCCTCGAGGACGTTGAGGAAGTAGAAGCGGTGGTTGGGCGAGTAGCCGTACACGCCATGGGGCGGATGCGTTTCGACCGTGCGGGTGGCCGGGTCGATCGCCTTGACCCGCTCGTACGAATCGGCCCAGTCATGCGTCCAGAAGCCGTGCACCCAGATGTCCTCGCTCGGGGCCCAGCGAAGGGGGCCCTCATGCTTGAACGTGAACCTGCCGCCATTTGGCCCGCCGGGCACCTGGTCGATGGTCAGCCAGCCCGTGTTGGGCCGGCGGGCCAGCGTCATGGGCCGATCCTGGAAGAACACCTCCATCGCCGCCGGGTGCGTGGGCCGGCCAAAGCCGCGGCTCTGGATACGTCCAAAATCCGTGATGCCCTGGGCCTTCACGTCGGCGTGCATCACGTGCTCGCGGGCCGCCGGAGCCAGTCGCGTGCGGATGGCCGAGTTCGTGACGGGGGCGAACCCCGTCACCTCGCGCCCGGCGATCAGCCGGACCTTCTCCTGTCTCCATGGCCGATAAAGGACCGAGCCCGCCTGGCCCTGTGTCGTCTTGAGGTTGTCTTGCTCGCTCAATGCCAGCGGTTCGGTCAGGAAGTAGTCCCCGCCACGCACGTAGACGATGGCCTCGGCGGCCTCCATCGTCCGCAGGCGATCCCGCGCCGCCGTCAGCGTGGCCAGCGGCCCGTCCGTCCGCCCGGCGTTCGGTTGCAGTAAACCGCCTGTCCAGTTATCGTCGCCGTCGACGGCCACGTACAGGATGGCGACCGATTCGGCGGCTTCGGCGCCGAGCGACAAAGGCGTCGTGGCCGGAGCGCAAAGCACCATCGCCGCGAGAAGTGCATTCCAGAAAAGCCCTCGTTGACCCGAATCCATCGCCGCGCCTCCATAGACAAACCACACCTCGTGCCCCGCTCGACCGCCGGGCGGGTTACCAGTATAGCCGATTCGGCCCGCGGGCTCAACGCAGCCGCCGACGACGGGTTCATCGGTATGGGGATCGTTTATCGGTTCCCGGAAAAGCTGCAAGCAGGGGACAATGCAGGAGCTCGGCGGGTCAGTCGCCATTTACCGTCACAGGCGTGAACGAGAACTTGAACTTGCGCCGAAGCCGCGCCATCAGGCGAACAGCAGCAGACTGACGGCCATCGTGAGCATGCCCAGCACCAGTCCATAGATGGACAGATGGTGTTCGCCATATTCCTGGGCCGTCGGGAGTAATTCATCAAGCGAGATGAAGACCATGATCCCCGCCACGCCGGCGAACAGGAGGCCGAAGACGACGTCATGAAAAAAGACCCGCAGGACGACATACCCCAGCACGGCCCCTGCCGGCTCGGCGATACCCGACAGGAACGAGTAGAGGAAGGCCTTCTTGCGGCTGCCCGTGGCGTAGTAGATCGGGATGGAGACGGCCACGCCCTCCGGGATGTTGTGGATCGCAATCGCGACGGCGATGGCGACACCCAATGCCGGGTCCTTCAAAGCGCCGACAAACGTCGCGAGGCCCTCCGGGAAGTTGTGAATCGCGATCGCCAGAGCGGTGAACAGGCCCATCCGGTAGAGCCCCTGAAAGTGCCTGGCCTGATCGGCATCGTCCATCTCTTCGGCCTTGTGGATCTCGTGGGGATTCTCGAACGAAGGAACCAGCTTATCGATCAGGGCGATCAGGGCGACCCCGCCGAAAAAGGCCAGGGTGGTGATCCAGTAGCCTTGGCGGGCGCCATAGACTTCGCTCAGGCTCTCTTTGGCCTTGAAGAAGATCTCAATGAACGAAACGTAGATCATCACCCCCGCCGAGAATCCGAGGGCGGCGGCCAGGAGCTTTGTGTTGGTCCGTTTGGCAAAGAAGGCCAGGGCGCTGCCAATGCCCGTCGCCAAGCCGGCGAACAAAGTCAACCCAAAAGCTACCAGAACAGCCCGGCTGTCAAACTCCATCCCTGTGCCCCCTTAGCTACCTGGCATTTCGGGAAGATATACCGCGGCAGGATCAGACAGGCAAGGCAAATCCACGTCCCTTCACCAAAGACGGCCAACCATTACGGGTGCGGCCAACCGGGATTTGCCCTTTAGCTCCACAGGGGGTGCGGCGACACGCGACCGTATGTAGATCGCCTTAGTGGCAAGGTAAACACATGCCGTGATTTATCCTTGACGGCGATCATGCGGCGTATATGCTATAGGAATGTAATACGTATACGTATTACTACGGGGGGCATTAAATAATGAACATTATTCGGCGGCGGCGTAGCGGACATGGGATTCCTTGAAGTAGTTCTGCACGATGTGCGGTTGACGTTGGGTGCTATGCAAATAGCTTCGCAGGTCCGCCATCATGTCCGCCTGATCCGACGGACGTCGCCGGCCCAGGGCGTTGCTCTTCACGTCCTGATTCAGCAGTTCATCCGGGTTCTACGCCGTCGGCATATCCACCTCTGAGAGCCCGACCAGAACGTCAATCGCCCTCGTACAAGAGTCTCAGAACCGCGCCAGTCCGGTCAAATCGGAGTTGATACTCGCCGTCCGCGGGGTCGATGCGGCCGCTCTCGTCGCGGAAGGTCCAGTACAGGGCGATGGAGACGCTGGCGGCGCGCAGGGCGGCGCATTGGCGTCGCACCAGATCGACCGCCTCCGGGCTCGCATAGTCACGGCCGACGCTCTCGCACAGGCCGATTTCGCCGATGAACAAGGGTTTTCCGATCCGCCGGGCCAGGCGCTGGTAGGCCGCGATGTTGGACACGTCGCAGGGCGGCTTGCCCAGGGCGGACATGGCCTCGTCATAGAAGTGGATGCTGATGACGTCCACCGGGTCGGGATGGCTCAGACGCAGGTACTCCTCCAGTTCGGCCTCGCTATCGGGCGTCCAGTCCTTGTCCCGCCCGGTCCGGGCCGCTCGCAGCAGGTGCATCGCCGCCGGGCGCGGGGCGCTGTGACCGGTGGTGACCAGGTGGTTGCCGTCGATGGACTTGATCAGCAGGGCGATCCGCCGGACGCACTCGGCCAATTCGTCCGAGGTATAGTTGTTGCGCTTGTCGCGGACCACCGGCCCGGGGGCGAGGCTTTCGGGCACGTGCCGGAGCACGCCTTCGGCGGCCTGCAAGTCGGCCGTCAGGTTCCATTCGTTGCCGATTTCCCACAGGGCGATCGTGGGGTCGTCGCAATAGCGCTGGACGATCCGCCGGATGTACTGCTCCACGCGTTGCCGTGCGGCGGAGCTGGGATTGGTGATGCCTTCGTGCAGATCGTGATGGCCCAGGTCGGCCAAGTTGCCCACGTACCAGCACAGGCTCACGACCAGATAGATACCGCGTTGGCGGCAGGCGTCGACCATATCGTCGAAACGCGACAGGAACACCTCCTGCTTGCGGGCCTGCTCTGCGGGGTCGGCGTCAAACCAGGCCCGCTGCCACCAGCCGGGCCAGTAGGGCGAGCCATTGACGCGGATGAGCGTAAGGCCGTGGGCCGCTAGTTCATCGAGGGCCTCGATGGCCTTTTGCCGTGAATCGGGCGGCAGGGGCCTCGCGTCCTGCATGACGAACTGGGCGAACAGGTCGTACTTGTTGACGGAGACGATTCGCAGGGGTCGGCCATCGAGCACCAGCGTGGCATCCCGGCACCGCACGAAGTCACTGGCGGGGAGTCCCTCGGCGGCAAGAACGGGCATGACCCATCCCACGAGAATCAGACCCGCCCAGAACCAGGACCCGGACCCGTCCGGCGGACGGCGCGGCGGCCGGGATGGATCAATCGAACTGGACGTCGTCCAGGACGAACTGCACGGTCTTGGCGCCGCGGAACGTGTTGAACTGGGGCTTGTACGCAATGCTGAAGGCCTCGGCTTCGAGAAGCTTCTTTTCCAGGCGGCCCATGCCGAATCCGATGCACGCCGCCGAGCCCGAACCGTCGGAGACGGCGATTTGCAGGTGGTCGCCCCGCGCGCCGACGACGCGCGGCGGGCTGATCCATCGCACGCCGCGCGTGACGAACACCGGTGCAGGATGCCCCTGGCCGAACGGCTCAAGGCTGTGCAACTGCCCCACGACCGAAGCGCTGAGGTCCCCCACGCGGCAGACGGCGTCCACGTGGAGCGACGGTTCCAGCAGATCGGCGTCCAGATGCTCCTGGGCGTAGGCCTCGAACGCCTCAGCGAAGGGCTCGATCCGCTCGGGCGAGACCCGCACTCCCGCGGCCATGGCGTGGCCGCCGAAGCTGACCAAGTGCTCGCCGCAGGCACAGATCGCCTGATACAGGTTGAACCCGGCCACGGACCGGGCCGATCCCTGGGCAACAGGCTGGCCGTCCGGAGCACTGATCATAACCGTGGGCCGGAGGAACTCCTCGGCTAGTCGTGCGGCCACGATGCCCAGCACCCCGCCGTGCCAGTCCATGTCCGCGAGCACGAGGGTGCGGCGGTCCGGATGGCTGAGGCCCAACTGGGCGATGCGCTCGCGGGCCTGCTTGACGATCTGCCGCTGGCAGGCCTGGCGCTGGCGATTCTGATCGCGCAGGTAGCGGGCGATCTGCATGCAGCGAATCTCGCTATCGCTGGTGAGCAACTCCACGGCCAGCCGGGCGTGCCCCATGCGACCGGCGGCGTTGAGCATCGGTGCCAAGCGAAAGCCGATGTCGTAGCCATCCAGCGTTTCGGCGTTCAGCTCGGCCGAGTCGATCAGCGCCCGCAGGCCCGTCATCTCCGTGTTCCGCAGGGCCTGGAGGCCATAGTGGGCCAAAACGCGGTTTTCCCCCCGCAGGTCCACGACGTCCGCGATGGTGCCGATGGCCGCCAGCGTGGTGGCGTCCAGCAGGAACCGCCGCACCTCGCCGCGGGCCCGCGCGCCGTTGTTCATCGCGTTGACCAGGGCCCAGGCAAGCTTGAACGCGACGGTCGCTCCCGCCGAATCGGGATTGGGATACGCCGTATCCAGCCCCGGATGCACGATGGCCGCGGCCGCGGGCAGCGCCGGGCCGGGCCGATGGTGATCGGTGACGATCACATCCATCCCCAGCTCCGCAGCGCGGGCCGTCTGCTCGACGGCGGTGATGCCGCAATCGACGGTGACCACCAGCCGCGTGCCGTCGGCGGCGATCTGATTGAGGGCCTCGGCATTGACACCGTACCCCTCGTCGATGCGGTGGGGGATGTAGTAGCGCACCTCGGCGCCCAGCAGCGTCAGCAGGTTGTACAGAATCGCCACGCCCGTGATGCCGTCCACGTCGTAATCGCCGTAGAGCGTGATCGGCTCGCGCCGATCCATCGCCTCACGAAGCCGCGCCACCGCCGTGGGCATGCCGGACATGCGCTCCGGTTCGATCAATTCGACCAGTTTGGGACCCAGGAAGGATCGAGCCGGTTCGATCTCGTACATCCCGCGATTGATGAGCACCTGGGCGACCAGGGGGTGGATATGCAGGGCGCCGGCCAGCGCCGCGGCCCGCTCGTCGGCCGGTCGAATGTGCCAGCGTTTTTTCGTGACTACCGCAGACCGGGGCATGGGTCGCCGTGCCTTCCGTGGTGAAACCAACCATTCGTATCCGTCGGTCCCATCCTAGAGACCTTGGTTCGGGCTGTCAACGTTCGAGCGTCCCGCCGGACTGTCGCCCTCCTCCAGCGAGTCGGTCTGCCGGCCCTTGACCTGTTCCAATTCCACCTGAAAGCGGCCCAGACGCACTTGGCCCTCCTCGTACTGGTTCTGGGCGTTGCGCAGGTGCCGGCCCAGCACCTCCCACGTGGTGGTAAAGGCCTCGAAGCCGGCGGCCAGCCGCCCCAGGTCGCGCCGGATGCGGGCGGCCTGCTTTTCGATCTGCAGGCCGTGCAGGCCCATCACAATCGTCATGAGGTAGGCGTACAACAGGTTCGGCGAGATGGGGATGACCTTTTTCTTCAGGGCGTACGCGGCCACGTCGATCCGGTCGGTGGGATACGTGACGATCGTCTCGTAGTAGACGTTCTCGGCGGGGATGTACATCAGGGCGAAATCGAGCGTGCCCTCTTCCGGGCGGATGTAGGACTCGGCGATCTTGTCGATGTGCTTGGTGACGTCGGCCTGGAAGCGTCGCCGCATCGAGGCCCGCTCATCGTCGGTCGCGGCCGCGAGCATCGCCTCAAACGCCGGCAGGGGGAACTTGGCGTCGATGGGCACGGCGTGATCGGGCAGCCGCACGAGGGCGTCGACAACCGCGCCCGAGCGGAACGTGTGTTGCAGGTGAAACGTGCCCTGCGGCAGGATGTCGGCCAGCAGGTTTTCCAGCGAGCGTTCGCCCATCTGGCCGCGGAGCTTGGGGTTCTTGAGGATGTCTTGCAGGCGGCGGACGTCGGCGCCGAGCTGGAGCATCTGCTGGCCCGATTCGCGGAGCCGGCCAAGCTGCTCGTGCAGTTGATTGAGCGTTTGCTGGCTGGTCTGGAGATAGCGGCCCAGGTTCTCCTGGCCGGTCTTCAGGCCGCTTTCAAGGGCCTGGCTGGTCTTTTCCTGCGAGGCGCGGACCGCCTCCAACTGCTGCTGCAACAACCCGACGGCCGCGCTCTGACGGACGGTTTCCTCGCGCTGGCCGGCCAGGTCGCGAATCAGCCACAGCAGCAGCCCCGCCATCGCCAGCAGGACGAGAACAACGATGACACCCAGGATGACAAGGACCACTTCCATTGCGTGCTCCGATCGGCTCGACGTGGGGTTCGCCGCAGGGATTATACCCCCTGCCGATGCACGCGTCAAAAGAGCATGTCGGCTTTGGTCAGTTCGACCGGGGCGGGCTTGGGCGCACAACCGGGGGATTGTGCCTTCCGATTACAGAATCGACAATTCGGGACGGCTGAAGCCGAACTGCTTGTCCTGGGTGAGGACCCTGTGGCCGGATTCGGTCACGAGCACGTCGTCCTCGATGCGGATGCCGAATCGGCCGGGGATGTAGATACCGGGTTCGACGGTCAAAAGGTGCCCGGTCTGGAGGCGGCCCTTGGCGGTCTTGGCCAGGTAGGGCTCCTCGTGGACCGCCAGGCCCAGTCCATGGCCCGTGCCGTGGCCATGCGGCTCGAAGCCCCGCCGGGCGATGGCCTCGCGGGCGGCGGCGTCGATGGTCTTGAGCGCGGCCCCCGGCCGAATCTGCTCGATGGCCGCCTGCTGAGCGGCCCGGACCGCCTCGTAGGCGCGGGTGAACTCTTCGCCGGCCTTGCCGAAGGCGAACGTTCGGGTCGTGTCGCTGCAGTAGCCGTTGCGCCGCACGCCGAAGTCGATCAGGATCGTGTCGGCCTTGCGGAGCTTACGCGAGCCGGGCTGGTGGTGGTTTCGCGATCCATTCGGGCCGAAGCATACGATCGTGTCGAACGCGGGGCGCAGCCCCATACGCCGCATCTGGCTTTCCAGCTCGCCGGCCAGCTCGCCTTCGGTCAGGCCCGGCCGCAGGTGGGCCAGCGCTCGGGCCAGGGCGGTCCAGCCGGCCCTGGCCGCGCGCCGAACCTGGTCGGCCTCGTCGGCGTCCTTGATCTGCCGCAGCGGCCCGACGGGGGAACCGACGGCCTTGAGCGTCTTGTTCTTCTTAAGGGCTTTGCGGATCGCCCGGAACTGGGCCATCGTGCAGGTATCCTCGATGCCGACCGTGGCGACCTGTTTCCAGCGGTTTAGGAGCCCGGCGACGGCGGGGATCATCGGCTCGGTCCGCTGGTGGATTTGGCCGCCGACACACTCGTCGTGGGCCTGCTCGATGTAGCGGCTGTCCGTGACCAGAACCGTCCGTGGGCCGACAAGGAGCCAACTGTCCTCGCCCAGGAACCCCGTGAGATAGGTGACATTCGCCGGGTTGGTGACAATCAAGGCGTCCAGGGCCTGCCCGCGGAGTTGCCGACGGAGCCTGCCGAGTCGGGTCTGGGCGGTCTTTTTATTCATCGTTGGGTCCTGAAATCAGGAAGTGGTTGTTGTTCTGTCAAATCGCCCCAATCCGGCGAAAACCTTTAGAAAAGGGCCGCCAGGCCGTTTGCCGGGCGGCGCGGCCGCGTGTTTTGCAGCGGGCGATTGCGAATCGCCGATGGGTCTGGTATAAGGCCGACCAAAACGCTCCGACGCAACCATCGAGCAAGGATACCGAGGTCGAGACGCTTGGCCAAGCGCAAACGAAAACAGTCATCCTGGTGGTCGCGGCTGCCGTTCTTCAGGCCGCGTTCTCCCAAGGGGCGTCGCCGTAAGCCCGACCCCACGGTAACGGCTCGGCGGGTGTGGACGGTTCTGCGCATCGTCGCGGTGGTGGTCATCCTCGGCGGCCTGGCGTTCGGTTTCGTCCGGTTGGACCGGTACGTCAAGAGCCTGCCCGACCTGCAGCGATGGGGGCACCTGGAGTTGTATGGACTGCCGGCATGGGTGCGGACGAGCCCGGCCTTGCAGGAGGTCATCCGACAGGCGGCGGGGACGAACCTGCCCCTGGTCGAAGAGACCGCCGAGGCGATCGGCCGCCGATTGGAGGCCCTGCCGTGGATGTACAACGTGTACGTGCAGACCGGCAGCCAAACGGTCAAGGTGCGGGCTGGGTATCGTCGGCCTCGGGCGGTCGTGCGTCGCGGCGAGGAAAGCTGGCATCTGGCGTGGGTGGCGCCGTCGGACGTGCTTTACACGCCGCACCATCGCCGCGTGGTCGTGATGCCGGCGCTGGGGATCGAGGGCATTCCCATCATCGAGATCACGGGCTTTGCATCCCGTCCGCCCCGACCCCAGGGAGCCGTGGCGCTGTGGGAGGCCGAGGAGATTATCAGCACGGTCGAGTTGTTGGCGACGCTGGGGCGCATGGATGAGCTCAACTGCCCCGATCAGCCATTGCTGGACCATATCGCACGCATCGACGTGGCCAACTTCAATGGCCGCAAAGACCCCAAGCAATCACACATTGTGATGTACACCGCGGGTGGAACGGAGATTCGGTGGGGGGCGGCCTTTGGGCAGGCGGCGACGTACAGCGAATCCACCGAGCAGGAAAAGATCGCCTCGTTGTACACCTTCTACAAGAAGCACGGCCGCATCGACGGAACGGTCAAGTACATCGACCTGCGGATCGCCCAGATCCTGCCGCCACGGCCGCTGGAGCCGTGACCGTGCAGTTCGCCGGGGTCAGGTTTCTGGGGCTCGATGCAGACTGTTGAGAGCGGTTTTCAAATCGGTGTACACGCAGGGCAGACCGTAACGATGGCCGATCGCCTTAAGACACCGCAAGGCCCGTTCACTGAGGGCCGCCTGTTCGTCGACGCGGAGGGGTCCGCGGCAGCCGAAGATGCGACAGCCCGCAAAGCGATGCTCGTACACCGCGCATCGCGTCCCCACGCGGTAGGGACAGATGCCGTTGGGCATGGCCCGCAGGTTCTCCGGTGTGAGTGTGGACATAAAGTACAGCAGCTCGGGCGCGGTCACGTATAGCCGATGGTCGTAGGTCTCGAAATCACAACACCGTCCACACGCGCGACAGCCGCTGTTCCCTCCGGACCGGGCAGCGCGATCGACACGACGGTCGATCCACCGATACACCGCGCGCACATGAGCGACCACCCGCTCGCGGACATCCGGGTCCACCGCACGTATGTCCAGACAAGGGGCTGCCCTGTGGGATTCCACGGTTACGCTTCCTCGGTCCACCAGTGCTTCTGTTTGCGCAGGGCCTCGATCTCCTCGAGGCTGTACCATCGTCCACGGTTGATGCCCGGGCACCTCCGCGCGGCGCGGTTCCATGCGTCCGGGTCGGTCAGGTTGCTTGACCAGAAGGGCCAGGTGCGGCACTGGTTTGGCCGCACCGGGTAAATCGCGCATCCCCGGCCCGTCTCAGTGGGCACGAGGAACAGGCAATCCTTCGTCCGCGGCTGTTCGCGGATCGAGGTCCGCAGGCCGTGGCGGCGCAGGTACCGGCGGCGCAGCTCGTCCACGGACAAGTGGAGGTACTCGGCGAGCATCTCGATCTCGCGACGGCAGATCCAGACGTAGCCTTCCTCCGGCCCGGCACAGCAGTTGCCGCATCCGGTGCACTCGAAGTGCAAACCCGCTGCGTACCACGTTTGGGCCCGGACAGTCATGAGGTCGTTGCCTCGGTGCCTGGTTTCTACGACCACTTCAGGACGGCGCCGGTGTCGGCGCTGGTGGCCATGGCGGCGTACTTGGCCAGGCAGCCTTCCGTGACGCGCGGCGGGCGCGGCTGCCACCGGGCCTTGCGGCGGGCCAGGTCGGCGTCGTCCACCTCCAGGCGGACCGTATGATTGGGAATATCAATGCGGATGACGTCACCCGGCTCGACCAGTGCGATGGGGCCGCCGACGGCGGCCTCGGGGCTGACGTGGCCGATGCACGCGCCGCGGGTGCCGCCGCTGAAGCGGCCATCGGTGAGCAGCGCCACGGACTCGCCCAGGCCGGCGCCCATGATGTAGCTCGTCGGCGAGAGCATCTCCTGCATGCCGGGACCGCCCTTCGGGCCCTCGTAGCGGATGATGACCACGTCGCCGGCCTTGACCTTGCCGCCGAGGATCCCTTCGCAGGCCTCTTCCTGACCGTCGAAGATGACCGCCGGCCCCGAATGCGTGAGCATCTTGGGCGAGACGCCGGCGCTCTTGACCACGCAGCCGTTCGGGGCCAGGTTGCCCCGCAGGATCGCCAGCCCGCCCGTCGGCGAGTAGGGATCCTCGACCGGACGGATGCACGCCTTATCCCGGACCGTCGCCGTGGCGATCCGCTCGCCCAGCGTCACGCCGCTGACGGTCATGCAGTCCAGGTTGAGCAGGCCCTTGACCTTGCTGATTTCCTTGATGATGGCGCTGATCCCGCCGGCGGCGTCGACGTCCTGGACGTGATACGGACTCGACGGCGAGACCTTACAGATGTTGGGACAGCGGCCGCTGATCTCGTTGATCCGGTCCAGGTCGTAGTCGATCCCCGCCTCGTGGGCCAGGGCCAGCGTGTGCAGCACGGTGTTGGTCGAGCCGCCCATCGCCATGTCGAGGACGAACGCGTTGTCGATTGACGCGCGGGTCACGATGTCCTTGGGGCGGATGTCGCGGCGGAGCAGCTCCATGATCTGCGCTCCGGCCTGGCGATAGAGGCTCTGTCGCTTCGGATCAATGGCCAGGATGGTGCCGTTGCCGGGCAGGGCCAGGCCGATGGCCTCGCACAGGCAGTTCATGCTGTTGGCCGTGAACATGCCCGAACAGCTCCCCTGGCTCGGGCAGCCCGTGCACTCCAGCTCGTGCAGTTGCTCGTCGCTCATGGTGCCGGCGTTGCGGGCGGCGACGCCTTCGAAGATGGTGATCAGGTCGACGGACCGGCCGTCGGCGGTCTTACCCGCGGCCATGGGCCCGCCCGAGACGAAAATCGTCGGGATATTGAGCCGCATCGTGGCCATCAGCATGCCCGGTACGACCTTGTCGCAGTTGGGGATGCAGACCATCGCATCGAAGCAATGGGCCCGGATCATGGTCTCCACCGCGTCGGCGATGATCTCGCGACTGGCCAGCGAGTAGCGCATACCGCCGTGACCCATGGCGATGCCGTCGCAGACGGCGATGGTGTTGAACTCGAAGGGCACGCCCCCCGCCTGGCGGATGGCGTCCTTGACCGTCCGGGCGACCTCGTCCAGGTGGACGTGGCCGGGAACGATCTCGCAGAAGCTGTTGGCCACGGCGATGAACGGCTTGTCGATATCCGCGTCCGTCAGTCCGCAGGCCCGCATCAGACCGCGATGGGGCGCCCGTTCCAGGCCCTTTTTCACCTTATCGCTGTTCATGTTTGTTCTCCGTGGCGGCGACGTGCCGATAGCTTTCCATGCCCGCCGCCGCCCACAAACCGACGGCGACACATGGCCAAAACCTGTATTCTACGCGCCCCGACGTCCAATACAAGAGGAAAGCGAATAGATAATAGCCATACCATATCCTATGACACCTCGTTTGGCACGGGGCGGCCCGCAGGCATGGACCGCATGAGGTGCGGCTCCTATCCGCGGTTATCCCGATCGAAGGCCCGGAGTGGAGGGATCGGTTCGAACAGCCCTTCCGCAAGGCACCCGACGCCATACCGCAACGACATCAGCGGAATCGCTGCGCGACGCTGAAGAACGGGTTCATCGATCCGCGGCGCTTCGCTCTGCTTCGCACCGCGTCACTCGGAATGACCGGCGGCCAAATAAACGGCCAAATAAAGGTGTCAGGAATGAATGGCGGTTCCTTAGGAGCCTTGGCGACCTTCGAACCTGGGTTCCTGGGCCAGAAATGCGGCTTCGGGGCATCAGCAGCCGCTAAAGGAACCGCCATTCGTGTCAGGAATCTTTAGAGCCCCCTTGGCTCTGGGCCGCGGGGTGGAGTGGTCAGGGCCGGCGGATCTGGACATCGAGATAGCGGACGCCCCACCGCAATGCGGTCTCGTGCGAGTCGAAGAACAGATCCAGGCGCTCGCCCGTGATGACGCGTCCCCGATCCTTGACGAAGACGGGCCGGCCATCGTTGTAACCCGGTACGATCATCTCCGTGCCGAACGCGTACTTCTTGTCCGCGGCGACAAAGGTGTCGCCCGGGCGGATCTTGTGCATGCACGCGGTGTAGCCGTCGGCGTTCTTGCCGCAGCAGATCGGGCACGCACAATAGGCCGTCACCCGCATCCGCACCGTCGTCCACTCCCCCTGGCCATCGGCCGGCGCTGGGTCCTTCGCCGGGGCCGCATCCGGCGGGGTCGGCGCGATTGTCGGTGCCGGCATGGCTGCCAGGTTGGCCTCAAGCAGGCCCAGCACCGCACCTTCGCGCGTCGGCTCAAGCGCCGCCACCAATGACGTCTCTTCATGCGGCGCGACGGCCTGCACAGCCGGCCGGCTCAGGGACACCAGCTCGGTCCTGCCCCCCGGCAACAGCAGCGCCGCCGAAAACAGGCCCGCCAAGGCCCCCAGCACGATAACCCGCTTCAACGCCCGCGGCGGCACGCCGGTGGGCTGTTCCTGCACGGCCTGGCCGCACCTGTTGAGTATGGACCGCATTGATGTCTCCCCTCCGGCAAGGCCGGCCCCCTGGCCGAAGCCTCGCGCGGCTGATTGCTGCGATCCGTGCAGGTATGCGCCCTATCCCTTGGGCTGCCACTGAATAAGAAGTGCAGCATAGCAAGTAAAAACCCCCAAGTCAAGCGAATCGGCAAGAAAGCAGAATCCAAAACGTCCGATAATGCCCGCCTTCTCAGTCCGGTCTTGCCGATGCGGTCGCTATGATCCCTATGATCGCGCCAGGCGGTCTGTTCGCGTGCACGGCAGTAACGTCCGCTTTTTGACGGGCAACGGAATGCCGACGATTTCGCGATGGGCCCCGTGATTGTCCGATAATCAAGGGCGGCTCGGCGTCCCCATCGCGGCAACATTGCGAAAACCGGCCGGACCGTTATACTGGGAGTACTGCGAAACCGCTTTCATTTTGGAGGTGCGGTCGAATGGCTCGAAAAAGCACACTGTGTGGCGCCGTGTTGGCGTGGCTTTCAATGGGGACGATCTGCGCGGCGGGGGTCACGACGGTTTACGTGGCGCCCGATGGGCGGGATACGTGGTCGGGCCTGCGGGCCGAGGCCGACGCCGGGGGGACGGATGGGCCGGTGGCCTCGCTGACGGCGGCGCGGGACGTGGTCCGCACGCTCAAGGCCGCCGGGCGGATCGATGGGCCGGTGCGTGTGCAGGTCGCCGATGGCCGCTACCCCATGCGTGAGACGCTCGTGCTGACCGAGGCCGACAGCGGCACCGAGGCCGCGCCGATCACCTACGCCACCGCCCCCGGGGCCCGGCCTGTCTTCCTGGGCGGCCGACGCATCGAGGGCTTGCGGCCCACGGCCGACGGGCTGTGGAAAGTCCGCATTCCCCAGGTGGCCCAGGGTGAATGGACGTTCGAGCAGCTTTGGGTGAACGGACGCCGCGCCACGCGGGCCCGCACGCCGAACGAATACTACTTTTACATGCTTGGCGTGAAGGAGGAGTTTCTGGAGCCCGGCAGCGGTCATAATCGCGCCGCCCGACAGACGGTCGGCGTGCGACGCGAGGACCTGCAATGCCTTCGGGGCCTGACGCCCCAGGAATTGCAGCGGGTCAACATGCTTGTTTATCACAAGTGGGACACGACGCGTCGCTTCGTCTCGGCCGTTGATTTCGACCGCGGTCTGCTCATCACCGAGGGCAAGGGTATGAAGCCCTGGAACAACTGGCGCGCCGAGACGCGGTTCCACCTGGAGAACTTTCGCGCGGCCCTGGATGCGCCGGGCGAGTGGTTCCTGGATCCCGATGGCACGCTGTATTACAGGCCCCTGCCCGGCGAGGACCCGTCGCGGGCGGTGGTGATCGCGCCGGTGCTGGAGACGTTCATCGCGTTTCGCGGCGATCTGGACCGCAAGCGATTCGTGGAGCATATCCGCCTGGAGGGCTTGTCCTTTGCTTACGCGCAATACCTCACGCCGCCCGGCGGGTTCGAGGCGGCGCAGGCCGCGTCGCCCATCGACGCCGTGGTCATGGCCGATGGGGCCCGGCACATCGTGATCGACCGCTGCCGCGTGGAGCACGCCGGCGTGTACGGCATCTGGTTCCGGGAGGGCTGTCGCGATTGCACGCTGCGGCGCACGCTCGTCAACGACGTGGGCGCCGGCGGCGTCCGCATCGGTCAGACCTCCATCGCTTCCGAGGAGCACCGCCGCACGAGCCACATCACCGTGGACAATAACATCATTCACGGCGGGGGGCACATCTTCCCATGCGCGGTGGGCGTGTGGATCGGTCAGAGCAGCGACAACCGGGTGACGCACAACGACGTGGGGGATTTCATGTACACGGCCGTGTCGGTCGGCTGGCGATGGGGCTATTCCGACAGCCTGGCCCAGCGCAACCACGTGGACTTCAACCACCTGCACCACATCGGCTACGGGGTGCTCAGCGACATGGGTGGCGTCTATACCCTGGGCCCCAGCGAGGGCACGACCGTCAACGACAACGTGATCCACGACGTGTACGCCTACTCCTACGGCGGCTGGGGTCTGTACACCGATGAGGGCAGCACGGGCATCACGATGGCCAACAACCTCGTGTACGACGTCAAGACCGGCGGGTTCCACCAGCACTACGGCAAGGAGAACGTCATCCGCAATAATATCCTGGCGTTCAGCGAGCTGCACCAGGTGCAGGCCACGCGGGTCGAGGAGCACCTGTCGTTCACGTTCGAGAACAACATCGTGTATTACGACAGCGGGACGCTGCTGTCCGGCGCGTGGGATCGCGTGCGGGTGCGCATGGACCGCAACTGTTACTGGAACACCGCCGGCGCGGTGGAGTTCATGGGCAGGAGCCTAGAGCAGTGGCGCGAGCAGACCGGTCACGAGACGCACTCGATCGTGGCCGATCCGGGCTTCGTGAACGCCGCAGCGCGGGATTTTCGCCTGCGGCCGGACAGCCCGGCGCTGAAGGTCGGCTTCGTGCCGTTTGATCCATCGCAGGCCGGTGTGTATGGCGATCCGGACTGGATCGCGCTGGCCCGTCGGCTCCCCGTGCGGCAGCGCGTCATCCCACCGCCTCCGCCGCCCGTGGACCTGGAGGACGATTACGAATCGACGGCCGTCGGACAGGCCCCGGCCAACGCCGAGGTGCACGTCGAGAACCGGGGCGATGCCATCGCGGTGACCGACGAACGGGCCGCCGGCGGCAGGCGCTCGGTCAAGATCGTGGATGCCCCCGGCCTGCAGCAGACGTACAACCCGCATTTGGTCTATCGCGTCCGCCATCCATCGGGACGCACCACCGCGTCCTTCGATCTGTGGATCGCCGCCGATTCCGACGTTACCATCGAGTGGCGTGACTACGGCAAAAGCCCGTACCGCACGGGGCCGCGATTGAGCGTTCGCGATGGGCGGCTCAGCGCCACCGGCGACGCGTCGGCGATGCTGCCGACACAAACGTGGATCCATTTCGAGATCACCGCGCCCCTGGGCGCCACGGCGCCGAACCGCTGGGACCTGACCGTCACCGCGGGGGACCGTCGGATCGGGGCGTGGAATGACCTGCCGCATGGGAGCGATGAGTTCGACAGGCTCGAATGGCTGGGCTTCGTGAGCAACGCGACGGCCGGGACGGCCTTCTACCTGGACAACCTGAGCCTCCGCAATCGACCCTGACGTGGGCGCGGTCATCTTCTGCTCGAATGACGCAGGCCCGATGAGCCGGTCACCCTTGGTGCTCTGCGCGTGACTTTATGGGTAGAAGGCGAGGGACGACACGCGACGCCGCTTCGGACGCACGCGCCACACGACGGTGCACGCCCCCCGACGCCCCTGGCCGGAACAAAAAAAAGGCCGCAAGCCTCCATGCTCACGACCTAAAGTATGGTACCACTTTCCGCTCGTCTCGGCCCCGTCGACTCGACCGCCTTGTCTAAGCCTCATCCCTGGTACGACGACGCCGACAGCGCGCACACTTCGCGCACATCAAAGCAGAAAACCCTTCGAACTCCATCTCGGCCCTCACCGAGGCGCACACCAACCACTGGGATCTATGGAAATCGTTGCGCCCCGAACTGAACTCTCACGTCCTCGCCCTCCGACAGATTGAGCTTGAACGGATCACACTATATTCATGCGAATCTGACCGTTCAACAACTTTCCGGCGAAAACCTCAAAATTCTTGTCGAGGCCAAAGAAGTCGGGTAAACTTCCTCAAAAAGGCCTTGGGAGTCTTTGTGGTCTGGGGCGTGCTGTTGGCCATAAGAGCGGGAATGCACGATGTGTCGTTCACGTGTCTTGTCCCCGGCCCGAGGACCGGGGCGACAAGAACGCATGACGCCGCACGCTATTTCGTTCGGTGGTGCGTGGCATTTTTGCCCGCCGGTTTCCATCAGGCGGCTGTGATTTTTTCTCATGTGTGGCGGTATCAGGCCATCTGTCGCACAGGCAACAGGAGGGTACCCCATGGTTGGACGCATCGCATGGATCAGCGGGTTCTTTTTCACCGTGTTACTGGCCGGGTCCGAAACGCCCGGGCCCGATGAACCGACCATCCCCCGGGAAATCGAGGAGCAGATTCGCATCTTCGAGGCGTGGGACCGGGAGAACACGCCCCCCGCCGGGGCGGTGCTTTTCATGGGAGATGACGACGTTGATCAATGGCCGACGCGTGTCACCTTCGCCCAGCACCCGGTGATCAATCGCGGCTTGTCGGGCGCCTCGGCGGCGGTGCTGGCGTTGTGTGTCGAACGACTGGTGACGCCTTATGCCCCGCGCGTGATCGTCTACGCGGCGGGCGGGCAGGACGTGGCCGAGGGGCGCGACCCGCAGGCGATCTGTGGGGACGTCGCGGTGTTCATCAAGCGGGTGCGGGCCGGGGCGCCGCGCGTGCCTATCGTGCTGTTGGCGATCAAACCCACCCCCCGTCTCGATGCGGAGTTGGAATCGGCCAGACGCCGGACGAATGAGCTGCTGGCGGCCATGAGTGAGCGGGACGCCGCGCTGTACTTCGTGGACACGTCCATCGTGCTGCTCGACCCGCAAGGCCGCTGCATTGCGTCCCTGTATAACGCCGAGAGCGGGCTGCTGAATGAAACCGGCTATCGCCTATGGAGCCTGCTGCTGACGCCGACGTTGCAGCGCTGCCTGCAGACCGGGCCCGAAACCGGCGCCGCCACCTCGCCGACGGGGGCGGCCGCGGTCGGTGATTTCGAATACGTCGCCTCGAAGAGCAGCAAGACGTTCCACAAGTCCACGTGCAGCGCAGCCCGCCGGATCACCGAGGCCAACCTGGTGCGTTTTCCCTCGCGGGAAGCGGCCGCGCGCAGCGGACGGAAGCCCTGCAAGCTCTGCAACCCGTGATCGGGTCGAGGCGGCCGGCGGCTCAGAACTCCCACTTGTGCGACTGTTTGATGAAGCGGTTTTGCATGATGATGCCGAAGATCGTCGGCACGATCAGGACCGTCGGCAGGAACCAATTGTAGTTGTGGACGTAGGCGTTGATCCTCGTCGGGCTCTGCATGGCCAGCTCGAGATGGTACAGTAATGACAACGCGCCGACGGCCACGATCGCGCTGCCCCCCAGACTCGTAAAGAGCATCACCGCCACCTTGAGGACGATAAAGGAGATCATGCCCCCGGCGACGACACCCACGGCCGCCCCGGCCCAGATGTACACCTGGGGCAGCCCCAGCGCGTACCAGATCCCCCCGGTCAGAACGCCGCCCGCCGCGGCCCCCAGCAAACAGACGCACCACTTCATCAGCGGCACGGAGATAAAGGCCAGCAGCGCACAGCCCAGCACGCCGCCCCACACGTGGCCCAGACTGCCGCCCATGGAGCCGCCGGCCATGATGCCCAGTACCATGCCGATCAGGCCGAAGCAGATCACGACGAGGATCCGGAAAATCCGCCAGCCGTAGAGCATGTACACCATGCCGAACGAGACGGCCAGAACCGCCTGGAGCCAGGTCAATTCCGTGATCTGCCGCCATATCCAATCGACCGGCACCACCTGTCGGTCGTAAATCTGCGTCGTCTGCTGAGCGGCCGCTGCCAGGATCTGCGGGAAAACCATACTTATGCTCCTTCCTTGCCCGGGGGCGGCTTGCGACGCGGCATCGCCGGCCCCAGCGCCAAACCGACCACCGTCCCGAACGCCACCATCGCCGCCGCAATCGGACCATAGAGCCCGCGTGCCTCCAACGCCCCGGTGAACGGCCGCGCGCCCTTGTACAGCAGCGCCGCGGCCAGGCCCGTGGCGATCAGGCACGTGCCCAGGATCGCGCCGCTCAGGGCCCCGGCCCAGCGGACCCGCACCAATCCCAGCACCACGATGCCCACGGCCACGGCGAGGGGCACGGCCTTCATGGCCGGATCGAACCGGAGCCATTCATGGCGGACCTGCCCAGCCAGGTTCTGTACCTGCTCCGCTATAGCCGTCACGGTCTGCGGTCCGTTGAGTTCTTTCGGGGGCGCGGCATGTGAGGCGGGCCGTCCACCGGGGGCCCCATCCTGTGGCAGGCCGGCGACCATCGCCACCGTTACCAGCACCACCGCCAGCAGCGCCCCGGTCAGGATCAGCGTGCCGCGGTGGAAGAAGAGGCCCAGCCCCGTGCCCACCAAGGCCATCAGCCCCACTGTAAACGGCTGCCTGTCGGTGCAGAACAAGGCTGCGCAGGCGCCGCCACAGGCGCCCGCCAGGCCGCTGATCGCCCGGGCCCACCACAGCGGCGCCAGCCAGACGCACAGGCCCACCAACACCAATCCCGCCCCCCCGAGGATCAGCACCGGCGGCCAGAACGCCAGGGCGGCCTGCTCGAACTGCCGCAACGCCTCATACATAAGATTCTTCAATGAAACGACTTAGCGATCACGGCGCGCGCAACGAGCGCGCGGCCGGATCTTCCAGAGTATCGGCCCACAAACGGCCCTGACGTGAATAATCCGGCTCGGCATGATACGCTGGAACCGGCCTGCGGTGGCGGCCGACTCGCTCGATGGGACTGGCCGGGGGGATCCACTGGAAGGGGGCACTGCGGATGAGAGGACTCGAACCTCCACGGGGTTGCCCCCACAGGCACCTAAGTCATTATTTTATAAGCACTTAAAAAATCGTCAAATTTGCTTAGTCTGTAAAATAATTCTGTAAACCCGATTTTCAGCCAATAAACAGGGGTTATGAGCCGCAATATCGGTGGTTGAGATACGCTTCTATGTCCGACTCACGGATACGATAGACCCTCTTCCCACCCTGACTCACCGTGATGCTATACGCTGCCAATTGACCTGTGCTGATCATACGGTAGAGGGTGTTGGGGTGTATCTTCATTCGCTGACATACCTCATTGCTTGTTAGCCATTCATCAGCCTTGATGTTCAAGCCCAGGTCCTTGCTCAGGTTGTCGATTATAAATGATACAGTTCCACTCATACGTCACCTCTTGATTAGACTCTGTCGCACTTACTCCTTACTAATTCCATCTTCTAGGGTAGACTCCTCCTGTGAAATTGGGAGAATTGCTTCGATGGAGAATTTTGCCCCTGCATAAAGGGCAGGGAAGTGTCGGAGTCCCAAACACAAAAAAGGAGGCTCCAAATGTTCAAGGGGGTATGGGGCATACCGTCAAAATCAGGAAAGCTTTCGTCGGAAAATGGGGGCTTGATGAAGAGATCACTCGATAAGAAAAAATCTCATTATTTTCTGAGCCGTGAACCGCGTTGGATTTGCATTTTGAACGGCTGTAGGGCTTCAGAAGGGTAAGAAGGCAGGCATTGCCTTGTCCGTTCCCCTTCTTGCAACCCAATCTGCCCAAACTTGAAGGCTACCGCGAAGCCTAGCCTTGAGATGAACCGTGAATTGCAAGCCGACACCGGCAAGGACGGTTTATCGTGTCAAGTTCAGGTTACCACCCGCAACCACTGAAAAGCCCTGTTTTTCGATTGTTATGAGGGGTGTTTGACCGTGGAAATCTGTCAACTTCAACAGTAGTCCAAATTGACAGGCGGAAGCCCGTATTTCGATTCTAAGGGGCTTTCTGCTTGGGGAGTCCTATCGGTCGGCTCAAGATGGGTTTGGCTCCTGTGGAGCCTCCTGGGGCATCTATTTCGCACGACGGAGAGCATCGTATAGAGCCTGCCTTGAACAGTTCAATTGCTCGGCAATCTCGGTCATCCGATACCCCTCCTGCTTGAGCCTGAGTATGTCCTCAGCCTTCACCCTTGCCTCCTTACCTCCTATCTTCACACCACGTTCCTTGGCTGCTTTCATCCCCCTGACAATATTCTCACGAATGTTTTGCCGCTCCATTTCGGCAATCCCCAGCAAGACACTCGCAATGAGTTTGCCTACAGCACCGTTGAAGTCGAACTGTTGGCTTAAAGCAACTAACCTCACACCTCGATCAAGCCAATCTACGAGCAAGTTGATACCGTCTTTTAGGGATCTGCTTAACCTGTCCAACTTCCATACGACAACGGTCGAAATCCTGCCCCGAAAGATGTCCTGCTGAAGCCTCTGCAATTGAGGTCTGTCTATCTTCCCACCACTCATGCGATCTCGATAGACCTTGATATCGTCGTCTTCAAAACCGTGGTTACGACAATACTCCATCAGGGCTTGCTCTTGGCTGAGAAGCCCTTTGTCCTGTTTATCCAATGTCGATACCCTGAGATATACTGCAATCTGGCCCATTCATATCCCCTTGGGCTGAATAGCCAAAGCCTTCTTACAATGAGTCACATCAATGCTATCCCTCAGTTCCGACCGCGAAATCACATAGCACATTTGAAGCATCCTTATTGCCACACTCGGATTGTTTTGAGAGTTCTCAACAATCAACCTGAGACTCGTTTCCGATACTTGCCAATTCAGGCAGGCAGTGCGCTGTTTCAGTATCTTATGGATTTGCTCATTGGTGTATGCTTGCAGATCACATCGAATGCCCACGTATCTCAATATGTCAGGGCTCACAGGGCTATCCTTGTGAGTTGACAGAATGATAAGCCTGTTTCCGACGTGGATTTTTTCCTTGGGAAGACCGTATCGGAACCTGTAACAAAAGCCGTCTCGAACGACATTAACCACTTGAGCAGCAGCCTGCATTGACAATTGTGTGAAAGTGGGAATGTAACAGGTTGTGTGTTCCGTGGAGTCCTGGAAGAAATACGAGGGACAGTCCCTTGCTCCCAAAACCAGGGGAGGCTCCCGCCACTCTAGGTTGCCAACTGCCAAATGGAGGCTCCGAGCAAGTGTCCTACGTCCAGATCCCTCCTGCCCTGTTATCAGCACAAGGGGATATTCCACCTGTCTTCCCGATATACGGTCATTTGCCAACTGATCAACAAGTGCTGTCAGGGTATACCGTGCCTGCAATTGCCCCGCAAAGTGCCAAAGGCTTGGCTCGAAGTCCTCTGCCCTTGTTCTGATTGTCCTGTGTATCCCGTCCATTCCATAATTGGACAGAAAAACATCGACGTTGGCAGGATTACCCCGCTTTTCGGTTTCGTTTCCGTCTCGCTCTGAGCCGTAGTTGTTCCTCCCTGCAATCCTTCCAATACTCAATCCTCTCAGCACCAACAATCTTCTCGAATTTCGAGTAATCAGGATGCGCAGGCAATAGCACATACCTTCTAGCCCTGCCACTCTTGGCGCCATTTTGTGATGCTATGACCACAGAGTCATCGACACATTTCATCCACCCCAATCCTTCGAGCATCTCTCGTAAGACTTTGGCTTTCGCATCATCACAGCCGTTCTTTGTCAGCCCTTTGCTTTTCAGGCATTGGATGAACTTCTTGAGACCACGGATGGGAACCGTCAACTCCCGATTGAAGTGTTGGGGTTTATGGACTCCCCACCATTCTTTCTTCTCGATGTAGTCCCCGTTGGTCAGGCATAGGGATATCCACACTGCTGCTATTGCCAATTCGCACTTGTAGATGTTCCGTTTATACGTGTTTCGTGCATTGATATCTTCCTGGGTTAAGCCGAGTTCTTCTTCCATCCGTTCAATTTGCTGTGCCAAGCTTCCAAATCTATATGTTCGCATTTTCGGCAGGTATTTGTAGTAGATGGACTCAAGCCTCGCCCTGTCCCCCTCGTCCTCAATTCCTGTCGCAACATCTCTCCGATAGTCGCTGCGATACTCATCAAGCGTCGGCTCCCTCCCCTGTTCCAAGATATAGTGCATATAGCAATGGTACAAGTATCTCCTGCTCCTGAGATTTGCATTGGGTTCCGCTCTTATGTCACAGACATCTTTAAAATGTCCTGCTATATATACATCAGAAAAGAAAGAAGAAGGAGAAGACGGTTCTTCGGGACTAGGTTCCGAGGCATCAGTATGTGCCGACCGTGGAGGCAAATCTGATGCTCCTCCCACGTAGGTTCCCAACTCCGTATGTTCAATATGTGGCACATTTCCTTTCAGTTCATCTAACAGCCAAGTCATCTTGTCTTGAATTTCCTTGAGGGAGAAGATGGGGGAATTGATGAGGGCAAAGAAGTCTGACTCATTCTGTGGTTTCGGCTGCTTGATCAAGGAAGCAGCATTGGTTCTTTGCAGGTAGTTCCTGCCACTGAAACTCTGCCACTCATATTGGGAATAATACCCCTTAATGTTGTCCAACGTGACGTTGAAATTCGTGTTAATGTATAGACGAAGCAAATTAGCTAAAGAGCAGGGGTCGTGAACTAGAAAACGGTTAGCATAGAAGGGAAACTCATAACGTCCATACGCTTGGACGTAGGGAGTGAAGTCAATGAAGGGATATCCGTGCCGTCCCATCTTCCGAGTCGAGGGTTCGATGTAACAGGGCAAGAGTTCTCTCAGGAAATCCGCAGCCTTGCACATCTCACACTGGGTCGAACTGTCAGTTGGATCGATGTCCACTCCCGTCATACAAACATCCGAAAAGGGAGAGGAAACATAGAAGAGCATCTTATCAGAATGCTCAATATGAGCCACTTGATGCCATTGTCGTGATTGTATTCGTGAACGCTCAGAGACGACCGTGCTGTGACCCGTATATTTGTTGAACACAGGCTTCGCGCTTCGAAGCGCCTGATTGATGATTTCTGTGGACCAGAGGTGTTTCTTTCCTGTGTAGCCACGGCTCGGGTCAATCCATCCCCACGTGTTCAGGTCAATGAGTCTTCTCATCGCGCGGCTGTAGGTGATCGGTGTGAAGGACTTGGGAAGGGAGTCTTCCCAATCCTGTCGGGTTAAAATTTTGATGTGTGATGCCATTGGTCTTACCCTCGAAAAAATGGTATATAAAAAATGCCTGACACAGTTCAGGCTGTGCCAGGCTTGGGCGAGACCGCAGTTATAACTGTCATATCACATAGATTATGGCTGTCGTCACATTGACCTACATCACGGTCTTACCCATTCACACATTAGAGCCTGAACTCTCTACCTATACATTCGACATAGGCAGAGCAATTCCTCTAATTGCCTCCTCCGTTTTTAATGAGCGATGGACATATCGTGCGACTCCACGTTCTCAATCTCCATCTCGAACTCCATCAGATCGAACCGAGTGATTTCTTCTTCACCTGTTGGCACTTCCATTCGCCAAAAGTCCATCAGTTCTTTCTTGAACATTGCATCCACTGTTTTCGGGGGCGCAAAAAAAGCCCGTTCGTATGTTCAACCCAAACACACGAACAGGCTTAGATAGCATAAAAAAAGCCTACTTGTATGTTAGGGTGAGAGGGCTAACCCGAACATACAATAGACATTCTATACACTACTGTGGTAATCTAGAAGATTACCCTCTTTTGGCACAACAAATTGTCATTTCAACCCGTCTTTCGACGGATACGTTTCCGCATCATTTCCGTTGATGATTTAAATTCATCAACGAACCATAGTGTAACCGCTGCCGACACAGAAGTCAAGAGAAATCTGACGCTATGTAGTTGTGCACTGCAAATGGGGATTTCACAGAAAGTGAAAAACACGGAGAGTCGAAGTGCCACCGTCCAACCATCCTGTAGAAGTGTTTTTGTGTTTCGATTAGCCCTGCAAAGACTATCCTGGTGACTGATCAAAACACCTCGCCTGAGTCTTATGTATGAAGGTCGCTGACCTTACTAACAGGAGCCTCGAACCGAACATCATCAAACTCTGCAAAATGACGTTTGCCGCATTTGATCTTCATTCGTTCGCTGTCACGGAGTTCCTCATGTTCGGATTTCGTCTCCGCGACGAAATAAATCTTCTTGTCGTTCTCGAACACCACCGCCCAATCGGGATTGTATGTTCCCAGTGGAGTGCTGATCTTGAACCAAAACGGGAGTTTGAAATAGAATTTCACATCTTCCCTTGTCTCCAAGTCCTTGGCAAACTGCAATTCAACGCCGCTGTCATACTGCACATAATCATACAAGGTCTTGGAGTGATCCTGTACCTCGTAGAGATTGTCAAGGTAGCACTCCAATTCCTCTTCCTCGAACAGTTCCATCCGCCAATACCTGTTGGCGATCTTTTCGTATTTGATCCCATCCACCATCATCTCACGCAGGATTGAAACAATCGCCGCCGATGCCAGGTCCATAAACTGCTGAGGGTTTCCGAGGATATCGCCAATCCTGCCTGACTGCTTCAGGATGTTGAGGATCGTATCGCGTGTGAGTCGTGTCTTATCCTGTATGTAGCCCAACACATCGGGGACGTAACCGACCTTTGTCTCAATCCTGTGACTGACCTCGGTGGCAATACTGCCTTCAACGCCTGTATGATCGATCCTAAGCCTTGCCCTTTGGCTTACAAGCCGTGGAGGCGTAATTGTCAGTTCCGAAATGGCTTCACCTGCCTTTTTCACAAGGTCGTCAGTGCTGTATCCGACACGATATTTGGTCTTCTGCTTGATCCGATCCCACAGTGCCTTGAAGTTATCATCCAATAGCAATTGCTTCTTGACCTTGACTCTTCGCCTTTTCCTCTTATTCTTTATCCGCCCCGAAAAATCAACTCCGCATTCATCCTGAATTTCCGATTGAAGACCCTTTGCAAACTCCTCATAACTTTCATTAGCCGTGACAGTAAGGATGTTGACACTTGTATTCCACACGCGAACGCCTTCGTAATTAACAGGCAATCTAAGGCCACGCCCGATTTCCTGACGCTTCTTTAAGTTGGATTGAGTCTCATTGAGAGTGCATATTTGGAACACATTGGGGTTATCCCAACCTTCGCGCAGAGCCGAGTGAGAAAAGATGAACCTCAACGGCTCATCAGTGGACAGGAGCCGTTCCTTGTCCTTCATAATCAAAGCATAGGTGTCGTCATCAGCCTGACTTTCTCCCTTAGTATCCTTGAAGACACCTCTCCGATCCGCTGAGAAATAGCCGTTGTGAACAGCCTCCGCCGCATAAGGGATAAGACCCTTGTATTTCGACTGCCCCGAAATATCGGAATATGCCTCCTCGAACCACTGAGCAAATTTGCCCTTTTGAGCTGCACCGTCTTCGTATACCCTGTAGTTCGCTACTCGGTCAATGAAGAATAAGGTCAATACTTTAATACCCTTATCCTTCAGCATCAGTTCCTTATCAAAGTGGTTCTGGACCGTCCTTGCGATCATAAACCTCTGAAGTGCTTCCGTGAAGCCGCCCTGAGTTTGACCTGCATATATAGTATTGCCATTGCTGAACGTTACCGATTGAGCCGCCACGTCCATTTCATTGAGAATGAAGCCGTCACGGTAGATTTCACGGCTGTGTGACAAGTCATACAGGTCTTCTCCTACGTGTGCCGTAATTTCTTTCTTCTTCACCCCGCTTTTCGTGGCTACGTGAATTAGCATCTTGGCAGTAACGGTAGTTCGCCTTGACGTAACGGACTTCAGTTGAACGAAAGCCTCGTTCTCGGCATCCTCCGTCACCACACCATCCACTTCGATTTTCTTAACCAATCCCAAGTCGTAAGCATCAATAGGATTGAGGCTGTATATGAGGTTATAGTGAAACTTATGAGTTGCCGAATATCGAAACGTGCATAACGGATTAAGGTTGGAAATCGCCTGCTTACGGTTCTCCGTTTCCATATTCTGAGGTTCATCAACAATAACAATTGGCTGTGTTCCCTTGATGAAATCAATTGGCACGCCCCAATCGCTATCCTGATAGATGATGTTTCCTGCCCTCGCAAACTGATCGATGTTCATCACGAGTATTTGCAGGGAATTCGTCGTGGCAAAGTTCTTGGAAAGACCTCGTTTCTTGGGATCATAGACGTAGAAATCCATCTCAGGATTTTCATAAAGCAGGTCGAAGTGTTCCTTGGTGATTTGGAGGTTCTTGATAGCCCCCTCTTTGATAGCAAGGCTAGGAACTACGATGATGAACTTCTTGAAGCCGTATGTCTTGTGCAGTTCGTGAATAGTTCTCAGATACACGTAGCTTTTCCCCGTCCCCGTTTCCATCTCAAGTGAAAAATGTAATCCCTCTAGGCTGTCGGATCTAGGAAGACCGCCTGCCTCCTGAACCGCCTGAAGGTTCTCAAGCACGGTCTTTTCATCAATGGCGAGATTATTGCCGACAATAAGATGCCCTTCAAAGTCGAGGTGTCCCTCAGGAGGCTCAACCGTCAACTCGAAATTACCCCCCTCCAGGGGCTGACCCTTGAATAGATCAACCGCCGCCTTCACGGCTTGCTGTTGATACTCTTGATTAGCATCAAATTGCAGTTTCATACAGTCCCTATATCACCGTGAAGTCTATCTTCTCGGCTTCCATCTGTAGAGCCGTATTCGTCTTGAGTTGGTCATTGCCGCTGAAAGCCTTGTCAAGGAATATGACCTTTTCAGGTTTTGACTGAATGATCGTGTCAATTAAGCCCTGTGTAGCCTTCTCCTCAAGACACACAATCAATCGCCCGCCGTCCAAGGCAAAATACTTCCTGCCGTTGGCTTTCCTCGCTTCCACCGACACATTCAGATCTAGCCCACTTTTAAGTATCAGTTCGTATAGGATATTCTCGGCAACGGCATTGTCATTGACATTATCCACGAACATTTCCATTTGTGCTTCGAGGTCATCAGCCCCATCTATGTAGCTTCGCCAAATCTTGAAATTGCTCAGCCCAAGTCTTAGCACCTTCATACCCAAATCGTGTTCCTCACGCCTCCCTGTCAGGTCTGATGCAATCTGCTTGCTTACACGCCGTATACGCTCCTTTCCTATGTCGCTAACGGTTTTCAGCCCTAGACCTATGGCATTCTGCCCAGTATTCACATCAGGGTTCACAGGCTCGTTAAGTTGGATCATTATGAATTTCCGCTTACCACCATCACGGACATTCAATTCCATAACCGCGTGTGCCGTTGATCCTGTTCCTGCAAAGAAATCCAACACTATGTCGTCCTTGTCGGTGAAGTAATCGACGAGACTAAGCAAATCAACGTAATGTTTCGGGTTGTCAAATACCCTAACCCCGTCAAATATTGCATCAAATACTTGGGCTGCTGTCTGAGCGTAACTGTAGTGAACGCTCTTCATCACTTGGGTCGAACTCTCAAACAGATTGGTTCTGACCCTTGGCACTGTCGTCTCATCTACCCCGAAGACTACTCTACCTGCCTCAACCTCCTCATCCATTCTTTTTTTCGTAGGATATCGCCATCCACTTCTTGGTATTTTGCACGGCTTCCCTGTTACGGGGTGTAGGACTTCGTAAGTTGGGCCACCTCCCCCAGGCCAATTGATGTTGCCGTCATCTCGATACGGCCCCTTCTCATCAACTTTGTTGAACCGTGCCAATGGCAAGCGCGGATCATCTTCTTCCATATCACGAAAGAACTCCCGTAAGCCCTTGGCAATTGCCCCCCATTCATCTTTGTGTTTCTTGCGCAACCTACTAAATTCTACACGGACATCTTCAATGCCTTCCTTTGGTGCTCTCAAAATGGTGTCACTGTCTCGGAGGAACTGCTTGTCTTTCGCATAAACAAGCATATATTCGTGGCCGACAGAGAAGAATTTGGCATCGTTCTTTCTATTACGATCCCAGACGAGAGTGGCAATGTAGTTTTCTTCCCCAAACACCTCGTTCATAATGCTCTGAAGATTACTGAGTTCCGCATCATCAATGCTGACCACGAAATATCCGTCTTGTCTAAGCAGGTTACGAGCAAGGAAAAGCCGAGGATACATCATTGTGAGCCAGTGTGAATGGAAATGCCCACTATCACTACTATTCTTTCTAAAGAAACCATCCGTCATCAAGTTGCCTTCAACATCCTTGTCCCCAATCCGCCGCAAATACTCCTCTTGAGTTTCTTGAAATCTGTCGGAATATATGAAACTGTCATTCCCTGTGTTATAAGGGGGATCAATATAGATCATCTTGATCTTGCCGTAATACGATTTCTGCAAGACCTTCAACACTTGAAGATTATCCCCTTCGATGAAGATGTTCTCCGTATTATCGAAATCGACCGACTCATCCTTCAGTGGCAAGAGTGTCGCGGTCGTCGGTTCCTGAATATGCCTGAAACAATCTCCCTTCCCTGCCCAATTCAATCCGTATCTTTCTCGGTCAACAGAAATTCCCTGCCCCAAAGACCGCTTGAGTTTTTCAATGTCAATCTTGTCCTCAGTAAACACCTCAGGGCAGTGAGTTTTGAGCATTTCAATCAATGCCGCATCAGGTGTCGCCGATTTACCATCCATTGTTTTTGCCATATCCATAATCCCTCAATCCGACAGAGGAGCCTTCTACGTAAGACATTTTCCTCGAAGCCTAGGCGTGTGGCAAAACACTATCAGGTATATAATACGTATGCAAGTATTATTATCACAACGCTTTATGATTGCTTATCTCCGAAATAACGGTCGTGAACCGCAGTGACGACCTCGCTTGTCATTATCGCATCTTTCTCCGTGTAATGCTCTTCTGAACCCTCTAACTTTCTGCCCATTACCAGCTTTATATACTCGATGTGGCACTTAGCCTTCTTCGCCGTTGTCCTTGCTGTTATGCGCAAATGCTTATGGGTTATGCCCTGAACCTTCCTGAACGTGCTTGTGGGCAATGACTCCTTCCACGCCTTGAAGGCAGCCAGAATGTCATCAATGATTGTCTTACGCGTCACATCCTTGTAGTAGAAGATTCTTCCATTTGTGGTTGGGTAGTCCGCAAGGTATGCTTGGAGGCAGTTGACGGTCTCAGGAAACAGCATCGCACAGTTCTGGATGTTGTTCTTGCTCCGAGTGCCGATGTAAGTGCCCTTGTGTAGATTGAAGTTTTCAGGACTCAGGTCGATAATATCGCCCCACGTCATCGCACAATTCAATCCCAAGAGCAAACCGCATCGAATGAATAGATTGTCCCGTGAATGATCATATAGGATTCTCCACTGTTGCGGAGTAATCGCCTTGGCTCGGACTTCGTCTGTTTCCACCCGTATCAGTTGCCCAATGTGTCCAAGCAGAATGTCTATGTCCCGCTTGTATTCCTGAAAACCGTAAATCTTTGTGAGAATGTCGTGGACGGCAGAAAAGCGTTCATTGATATAGAGGTCGGGTCTCTTAAGCTGACCCGCTTTGTGCTTTTCGTCTGCCTGCTGTTCGATAGTCCTACGATACCGTTTGACATCCTGGAATGTGATATCACGGATAAAGATTCTGCCGACAATATCACTGAAGGCACGCCAATGCCTGATCATCTTATAACGATAGTCTGGGTTCAGGGGTCTCCTGCGTTTGATGGACAGATACTCTTCCAAGACTTCCTTGCAGGTCAGAGATTGGGGTCTTGATGGTGTGTTCTCAAAGTCCCAATAATTCTTGTTGCCCGTAACATCCACCACCAGTTTTCTATCCGTATGCAGGATGTCTTGGAATGTTTCGATGACCCACGTCTTATTGACGTAGCCGTCCAGATGATACGCTCCATAACGTTCGAGAGGCACTTCTTGGGCTTCTTCAGGCACTTCAATCAAGTCAGGATACTTGTTTTCCTCCCTAAAGGCATTAAGCCGCTGTATGGCAGTCCGAATGTTGGCTGTGCAGGTCTTCTGCTTGCCTGTCTCTTCTAGGTAATAGTAGTATCGCACCCGCCCCTGCTTGTTTCTATTGACATAGAGTCCTTCTATCTCCTGCCCTGTGTCGGGATGAATAGCATAGTCAGGTTTTGCTCCACGCTTTCTCGGCATGGTCATACCTCACCAAAGCCCAAAGAAACACTCGGTGGAGAGGTAATGCTACAGGAAAATCCTGAAAAAAGGAAGGTAATTCTGTAGGTAATTCTGTAAATAGCCCAAAACCCTCATTTTTGGGCTTGAAGGGGCACTGCGGATGAGAGGAGTCGAACCTCCACGGGGTTGCCCCCACAGGCACCTGAAGCCTGCGCGTCTGCCAATTCCGCCACATCCGCTAGCAAACACAACACTCTACTCGCCGACCGCGAATCGTCAAGTGGTTTTTCGGCCTTTCGCGGCTCCTGCCGACACCGTCGGAGCCCGAACCAGACCGACCTCATCGGGGCTTATGCAAAAAGCCGACGGTGCTTTCCATGATGCGTTCCCGCAGGCGGCGGGACTCGTCCTCGGCACTGCGGCGCTGGAGATCGTCAAGGTTCGCCCGGCAGAAATGACAGCCCAGCTTGTTGAGGTGGAAGTCCACGTAGTCTCGCCAGTCGGCGTCGAGCGTGCCCAAGAGGTAGGCCCCCACCGTGCTGCGTTTGGGGCAACTGAGCCGCTCGCTCTCCCAGACGCGGGTCAGCAGATCGCCGAACTGCACCTCGTCGCCGGTCACCGACAGTCGTTGCGCGGCGATCCGCTCGCGGACCTGCTTGAGGCAGCGGTGCTTGATGACCGCGATATGGCGTTCGGGCAGGCCCACCAGCCGGGCCACCTCCTTGTTGGCCAACTGGCCATAGAAGAGAAGCTCCACGATCTCCATGTCGCGGAAGTTGAGCGCTTCCTTGAAGCCGTCCGCCAGAGCCGTCAGGGCCGCCGCCAGGGCGCGGCGGAGCAGTTCATCCTGCTCGTCGCGCCGCGCGTAGAAGCTGGCGGTCATCGCATCGGACGGCACCGTCCCGAAGGCGTCGCTGTCGCCGGCGTCCTCGCGGCGGTTGTGCTCGCACACATCCTGCAAAAGGCACACGTGGCGCACGTGCGCGCTGCGGTAGCGATTGATGACCTTTCGACGGAGGATGGTGAACAAATAGGTCTCCAGGCCGGCCTCGGCGCGAAAGCGCTCCAGCCCGGTCAGGAAGGCGACGAAGGTGTCCTGCACCACGTCCTCGGCGTCGTCGCGGCTGCCCAGCTTGGTGCGGGCGAACGACAGCAGACGGCCGCGGTAGCGGTCAACCAGTTGTGACCAGGCGGCCTGGTCGCCCCGGCGGATCTGATCGAGCAGGATTTCCTCAGCCTTGTTGATCGTGCTTCCCTCGCCCGGTTCGTTCCCTCGTGCCGCGCATCGCGTCGCGCCGCATGAGTCTATTGTGACCTCCGATGCCGGGAGGTCCATCGAAAAAAGCCGATCCGTCCCGGAAATTGAACGCCGGGGGGGATCGTCAGCTCATCAGCAGGACCAGGACCACCCCCGCCGCGGCCAGGAGGATGGCGGCGACCCGCAGTGACCACGTGTAATAGCCCCGCGTGGCCACGTCCAGAAACACGTACACGACGGTGATCAGGACCCCCAGACCCAGCAGCGTCAGGAGCATGCGGGCCCACGTCAGACGCTCAACCCGCATAACGCTCACTTCGTCGTCGACCAGCGGCTGGAACTTGTCGGGTGAGATATCGACGAGCACGGCCGACCGCCAGATCGGCCCAGCGGCGCCGTAGAAGCGCTGGTTGAAACGATCGAGGACCAGGCCCCGCTGTTGCAGGCTGATCGCGTCGATTTTGAACGAGGGGCCCAACAGCCGGTCGGGCGTGCGAGCCCGCATCCGGTCGATGATCTCCGCGGCTCGGCGGGCTGCCTGGTCCAGGGCCTCGCCTTCCGCCTGGGCCTTGGAGGTCGCCGACGTCGTGGACCGCGCGATGATATAGGAACGGTCGCGATGTTTCGATTGGAACGAGGCAAAGTCGACGAGCCAGGGCTTTTCGTGGTATTCCACCTGGGCATCCGCGACGGCCGCGGGGCCTTTCACGGTCAGGTCCAACAGACCTGTCCGCTGGCGGGTTTCGGCATCGTCACCCTGGATGTAGTGGAACCGGTCATTCTCCACGCGCAACTTGAACGTGAGGATGTGCTGGGTAACTCCCGTTTCATCGCGCGTCGGCGGCGAAGCGTCCATCTGCTGGACGATCTGGGCGTCCACGCCCAGTCGGTCCGTCAATTCGCGGCGGAAGGCGTGGACGATGCCCGAGTTCTCCGAGGTCTGATAGATCAACACCTGATCGGGCATGGGCTCACCGGCAAGGGCCTTCTGGATGAGGCCCTCGGTCCGGCGGGCCAGCGCGCGAACGGCCGAGTCCAGCGAGGGATACACATCCGCGGGCATCTCCAGCTCGACGCCCTCGTGCCAGATGGGGGGGACGTCATGGGCGACCGATGATAGGGCTTCGCGAACCATGACGGGGGCATCGGGTGGGTAGGGTGTGACCACGTCCGCGCGCTCAACGCGAACATGTGCGAGCGTGAAAAACCCGGCGATCAAGAGAGCCGCGACGACCGCCACGCCCAGAATGGCCGCCAGGGCGGGCTTCGCCTTGCCGCTGCGCAAAATGGCGACGAGCACGACAATGGGCGCGGCCACCACGGCCACCAACAGCCACATCTTCGTATCAACCGGGCCGATCCTCGACAGGCCCGCGCCGTCATGCAGTCGGGTCGCGGCCAGGGCGGCGAAGCCCAGCAAGGCTACCAGCACGCCGATACCGAGAATCCCCGCCAGGACACGTCCGGCGTTGCCACTCCTGGCGCCCTTGGCCAGCGCCCAGAGCACCACGATGGCGATGACCAGAACGGGCAACAACACCAGGAAGCGTCCGCCGAGCGCGACGTTCCTCACCACGTGCGGACCGGGCATGTCGACAGGACGCGGCATCATCATGGCGAATACGGCAAAGCCGAGGACACGGGCCGCGAAAACCGCGCCCACCAGGATGAGCACGGCGATACCCAGGCCGCGCAGGATTTTGCCGCGGTCCTCGGACTTGGCCAGGAGCAAGACCAGGATCGCAATCGGAATCCCGAACACCATCGCGGCGATGAGCATAACCACGAGGATTTCAAGCACACCCGGCACGATCACTCCAAGCATACCCGGTATCATGATTCACTCCTAGGCGTCGTACGGCGGCCCTTGCGACAGGCCAGAATGAGCCCGACGATCAGCGCGGGGACCGCGAGCAGAAGCACGAAAACAAGACCGATGATAAAGACCAGACCAATTCCGATGACACTGACATCCATGGTGTACTCCTACGCCTGACCCGAGAGGACCGCAGGGTTTCTCTTCGGCGGCCAGGCCAATAATACGACCGACAAGACAAACAGACCGGCGGCGGTATACAGCGGGCCCGTATGAACACTTTCGAAGAACGCCGCCAGATGCTGTTCGACATTATGTCCGCGCAGGACCTCGGCCAGACCCAGGCTGTCGGCATGATCGAAGGCCGTGCGGATGACTATCTGCACCGACAGCAGGCCGAAGATACCCAACACCGCCCGGACGAGGTGCATGCCGCCGGCGTGGCGACGGGCGATGATCAGGCAGACCGTGGCGAACAAGAACAGCACGATGACCAGGGCGGCGCCGATCTGCTGGAGCAGCGCCGGCCAACCCGGGCCCATCGCCCGCTGCAGCTCATCGGCCAGGGATGGATCCGGGAAGCCGGCGGAGATGATCTGCGGCACGTGCACGGCGACGGCTAGGGCGACGATCAGCCCGAGGAGCAGCAGCACGTACCCCAGCAGGCCCATCAACGCGCTGACCAGACTGGACGAGGCATAGCGCACCTGGTCGATGACGCTCGACCGATAGTGTGTCCGGGGAGCCTCCACGGCGACGGGCTCCGAGGCAGGGCGACCCTCATGTTGCGCCTCGACCGGCGGGGGGACCGCGTGCGGCGGCTCCGCGGCCGGCCCGGAGGGCTTGCGCATATCTAAACCCTTTATTTCGTCCTCGGATTCCCACATGACGAGGGGACGATCCTCGCTGTCGGTGAACCCCCCCGTGATAATCATGATGGCGTCAACGATTTGACCGATGCCGCATAGCCCGCCCGTGAAGAACCACAACAGCCCCGTGCCGATCTTGCCCACGTAGAAACGGTGCAGGCCGGGCAGGCCGATCATGAACCCGCCGCAGAGGATGAGCGCCCAGATTCGCTTGAACGGCGAAACGTTCGCGGGCAGCGGGGGCGGCCCGGCCGGTCCGACGGTTCGTGGCGCCGGCGTGCCGACCGCGCCTTGCGGCCGGGCCGGGGCCGGACCGGGCGAGACCTGTTCGCGAACGCCCGGCGAGGCGTGGGGGGCGTAACGATCCGGTCCCTCACGCCGTACCATGAACCGGCTTGGGATCCAGCACGCCACAAAACCCAAGCAACCGGCCACGAGGAAGACAATGGGAATGAACGGCGGCCATCCCCGGCACCCGAGTAAGAGCAGGCCACCGACGGCCGCGGCAACGCACGCCGCTTGCAGGAACGGCCGGATGAGATAGACGTACCAGTTCGGGAATCGCGAGAGGAACATGCGAACCAGGGCAAAGAAGCCGATCATGCCAAGGCCCGCGGCCAGGGCCATCGCCCCCGCAAGATCGTCGTTGCCCTGCGGCCAATTACTGGCATCGGCGGCCACGCCCACAGCGACGGCGGTCGCGCCCACAAACAGCAAAAGCCATATCACACGCACGCCCCAGGGAACACGATACCCCCCCGCGACCGGTGCAGGTCCGTATGCCCGACGCGCGTCGGGGGCGGCTGGAACTGGCCCGGCATGCCGAGGACGCGCGGCTCCCGCGGCCGGCGCCGCCTCCCGAGGCTGCGGTTGGCCGCGGTGACGGGCCTGGTCAAAGGCCACGCGAGCGGTTTGGCCCATGTGAAACGGCGTGAGAATCTGCACCACCAGGGAGGTTCCCGCCAACACGGCCGCGGCCAGGGGCGCGGCGTGTCCGGCGCCCAGGATATGGGCCACGATGTAAGCCAAAAACCCCACCCACAGGGCATGGCCCAGCATGACGCGGCGATACCGCGCAGGGTCGCTGACCTTCCACCAGTCAGTCAGGCACATGCCCAAGGCGATCGCGAGGGCGGCGTTCTCGCCCATACGCGGGCCGGAGGTGTTGGCAAAGACCATCGCGATCAGGCCCGTGGGCACGGCGGCCACACCCCCCATGGCCAAACGCCGCAGCCAGCCGGACTCATCTTCCAGATTCGCCAGCCAGCGAACCCGCGACCACAGAATGAGCTTTGCCGCGACGTTGACCATCAGCACGATGCCGAAGGCCATCGGAATCGTCATACGCCCATGACTGATGAACACGGCGCCGCCGATGCCGATGACCAGCGAGGCGATGATGGCCAGCACGTGCCGCTCATGTCCGGTGATGGGGTCCTGCGCCGCGACACGGCGCATCGCGCCCGAGGCCCGCTCATCGGTCGGCGGTCCAGCGGGCTGTGGTCGCGGCGCCGGCGGTACCGGCGTCGGCGGCACGGCGCCCGGTGTGGGCCGGGGGATATTGAGCTTCTGTCCAACCATCGAGAGACTCTGCGGCGAGAATTGCGAGACGCTGTTGCGGATGTGCTCGGCGCCGAAGACGTCCTCGACCATCTCCTGGACCGTCTGGTAGCGTTGCTCCGGGTCCTTGGCCATCGCCTTGCGGATGGCCCGGGCGAACGGCTCCTCGATGCCGGTCAGGTCCGGCTCGGCGCTGATATGCTTCATGAGCACCTCGGCGGGGCTGTTGCCGAAGAACGGCACCTGCCCGGTGAGCATCTCGTAGAGCACGATGCCCAGCGCGTAGATGTCGATGGAGCGGTTGTAGCAGCCGGCGCCGATCTCAGGGGCCATGTAATGGACCGTGCCCACGGTGATGGTCTGGCCGCTGTGGCGGCTGGTGTTCATCGCCTTGCTCAGACCGTAGTCGCCGATTTTGACGCGGCCGTCCTCGAAGAAGATATTACTGGGCTTGAGGTCGCGATGCACGATGCCGCAGTCGTGGAGGTAGCCCAGGCCCTTGGCGATCTCCCGCAGGAAGAAGGCGGCCTTTTGGGTACCCAGCCCGCCGGGCGATTCCTGGATGATCTCCGCCAGGCTCGGGCCGCTGACATATTCCATGATGACGAAGGGCCGGCCCTGTTGGTTATACCGGACGTCGAAGACGGTCACCAGATGCGAACTCTTGAGGTTCATGCACTGGCTAATGCCCCGCAGCTCGATCTGCTCATACGTCTGGAGCACCTTCAGGGCGACCTGCTTGCCGCTGTCGCTCACGGCGTAGTAGACCTCGCCGAATCCGCCGCGCCCCACCCCCCGCTGGATCGTGTAGCCCTCCAGAGGCCGGTCCCCGTACTGGTATTGGAACGTTTGCATGGCCGTTTCCGTTTTCGAGGGCTCCCAGGGGCCTCGATCTCCTTTTCTATCCCATCCTTTTCGCCCGGTCGGGCACGCTCACTTTTCAGACGCCGCTGTCCCCTGCCTGTGACCGGCGTCCGCAGCGGCCCGGGCGCCGTCGTCGTGTATTCAATCGCACCGCGTGGAGATGACCACGCCCAGTCCTCCAACCCGCAGGGGCTCATCCAGGGGCAGGGGCGTGTCCGCGGTCAGGAGCTTCTGGCCCGCAAAGACGGGCTCGTCGCTGCGGCAGCACAGCCGGCCCTGTCGCAGGTAAAACGCCACGGTCTTGTCGACGGCGGCGGTCTGTACATGATTGCCCGCGCCGGGGCCGACGAGCACCTCGCGGTCCATGAGGATCACGCGGGTGATATCGGGCCGGGGCAGCCGGGCGCTGCTCAGGCTCAACGTGGCCGTGCCGCTGGCGACGTTGGGCTTATTGAACCGCATCCGACAACGGTCCGACAGGGCGATCTTGTCGCCGTCGGTCAGGAGGCGCTGCTCGATGCGTTGCGACCCGACGTGGATCGGGTCGGTGCTGCGGAGCACGTAATCCTGCTCGTGGCGCTCCAGGGTGACCGTCGGTAGGTGTGCCCCGGCCAGCAGGCCGACGGCCGGCCGCGGTGTGGTGCTGACCGGCCCGATGGTCACTGCATCGCCCCGCACCGTCAGAAACGCCCCGACGCCGTCAATCTGCATGATAAACCGCTCGGGCAGATTCGCACCCGGCGAGTCGGGTGGCGCGGCGGGGCGAGGCATGAGGTCGGATTCCTGGTCGGCGGACACCGCTGCCGCATCGAGGGATGCGGCGGTTGCACCCGCAATCTCGGCAGCGGCGATCGAATCAGCCAGCAGACCCAGCGGGCCGGCCTGAAGGGCTTCGGCCGCCTCGGCGGCATGTTGGGCATCCTGGGTGGCCTGAACGAGCCAGGCGGCATCGGGCCATCGGCCCCGCAGTCCGGCGAGCATCACGGCCGCCTGACGGGCGCGTCCGGCCCTCAAATGATCGGCGGCCCGGCGGCACTGGGCCAGCCCGCGTCGCAACCGTTCCAGACGACCCTGTCCGTCGTCCAGGTCCGCCGCGTCGGCGAGCACCTTCGCGGCCAGATCAAGGGCGCCGGCATTGACGTGTTCGGTGACATAGGCGACGACGCGTTCGGTCACCGCATCCGCCAGGCGCGCCAGCGCCGGATCATGCAACCGGGCGGGCCCGACCTGGTTGAGCAGGGCCAGCGCCGCCCGCACGTCGTCGCGCTGAAGGGCGTCGTCGATCTTGGTGGCGGCCGCCGCCAGACGTTCACGCTCGGCCAGGGCGCGATCCTTCAAAGGGGCCGCGCCGGGACTGCTTTCGTCGGCCAGCATGTTCAGCCCGGCGGTCAGCCAGCCACGGCCGATCTGCTGTTCGGCGGCGGCCAAACGTGCGGCCCGTCGCTGGTGGACCTGCTGCTTATCCTGCATGGCCCGGCAGACGGCCTGTCGCAGGGCGGCGATCTCCTCGCGCCCACCCCCCAGCGCGGCGGCCTTGTTGCAGTCCTGCAGGGCGCTGTCCAGCCGACCGGCGGCCAGATGATCGCGCCCGCGCTGCACAAGGGCCGCCGCGAGCTGGGTGGTGAGCTTCTGGCCGCGGCGACAGGCCCCCACCGCCGCATCCGCTTGCAGCAGTCGGCAGGCCTCGTCGAGCTGCCCGTCGGCCAGGGCACACTGAATCTGTTTGAGCGTCAGGTTCAACACGGGGCTTCTCCCGTTGCGCCCGGCTGTTGTGCCGGCGACATACCCACGTTCGCATCCCAGTGTAACACACTCTTGCAGGCCTCACCAGAGCGGCCGGGTCCGAAAACCGAACCGGTCCGCACGGGGTCAAGCCCAAAGGGGTCACAGGCCAGCGGACAGCCGTCGACATCGGCCCGGCGGCAGCGGCGGCACTCCTCGGCGCCGGCCGCTGAGACCGGCGAGCCGAAGAATGCCGCGTTCGAGCTTGTCCGCGATGTCCGTGCCATGATCGAGGCTCCGCTTTGGCGTTCCACACGCCGATGCACACACTACGTCAGCGCGCCGCCGCGACCGTGTCGGTTGTCTTGGGCGTCTGCGCGTCCTTGCTATCCAGATGTTCGTCAATCTGATGGAGCAGCTCCGTCTCGTCCACGGCGTCAACCGGTACGGTCTGCACGAAGTGGCTCTCGTAGGCCAGGACCTTCTCGGCGACGGCCAGCCGCTTGCGAATGTCCTCGATCAGCTTTTCGGTCTGGGCGATCTTGCTGTTGTCGATCTGCACGCCCGAGCCGATGGCGCTGGCCTTGATGAGGCGGTGCTTGGCCTGCAGGGCCTCGATCTTGTCGGCGAGGATGCGCTTCTGCATGCGGGCCCGCTCCAGGGCCTGCATCGAGGCGGCCAGGGCGTTCTGGCGGCTCTTGAGCATCTGCTGCTTGCTGACCAGGACGATCTCGGCCTCTTTGAAGCGCTCGAACCGCCAGGCCAGGTCCTGGGCCAACTCGTCGCGCGTGTAGTCCTTGCCGGCGAAGGTGTAGCGGACCTTGGACGTGTCCAGGCAGGCCCGGAGGGTCTTGATCCGATCGCGTTCCTCCTCGAAGGACTTTTCGCTGCGCTCCAGGTCGGCCTTGAGGGCGGCGATTTCGACCTCTTCCTGGGCGATCAGGCGGATATTGTTGTGGATCTCGGGCATGATCTCCTCGACCATCTGTTTGGCCACCTGCAGGTCCAGCTCGACCGGCGCCAGTTGCCGCACCGAGGACTGTGTCCAGTTCACGGCGGTTTTGGCGTACCGAACGGCGTTCCTGCCGAACATCAGCCCACCGACCAGTCCGATCGCTCCCACGACGATGACGCTGCGCTTGAACCATTTCCACATCATGATCGCTCTCCTTAAACCTTTGCTTTCCAACGGCTTGCATTCACTTTCCAGGGGGGCCGGCCACTGTTCCGGGCCCCTCTGTAGGTTGTTGTCACGACCCGGCGCAGAATATTTCACGCCAGGGGCGAAAACCGCCGAGGAATCGGGTTCGACGATTTCCCCAGTGTGCGGGCGGCCTGCGAGGAACGACTGGACGGGCACAAATCGGAGGCGGTTGGCGTTTGGCGGGCATGGATCGGCCCGGCCAGGCGCGGTATAAGGGGCGTTTTCCAATAATCGACGGCTGCAGAAATGATCGGAGCCACCGAATGAACGCCGCTCAATGGCAGGCCTTGCGAGCCTGGTTCGACGCCTATGTGCAGGGTTTCTACACGGGCCCGGCCCGACATGATGCCCATATCCGCCTTAAGCAGCTTCACACGCAAAAGGTCTGCGAGGAGATAGAGTACCTCTGTATATCTCTTCGACTCGATGAGGCGGATCATCTTCTCGCCGGGGCGATCGCCCTGCTTCACGATGTGGGCCGCTTTGAGCAGTACCGGCGCCACCAGACCTTCATGGACGCCCGCAGCGAGAATCACTGCCTTCTGGGGCTGGACATCATCCAGGCTCACGGCGTGCTCGACGATTTCGAGGCCTCCGAGCGGGACGTGATCCTCACGGCGGTTCACCACCATGGCGCCCGGGTGCTGCCCGACGGCCTGCCCGAACGCACGGCCCTGTTCTGCCGTCTGATCCGCGACGCCGACAAGATCGACATCTTTCGGGTGGTGCTGGACAATTACCGTCGCTGGAAGGAGTCGCCGGAGGGTTTTGTCCTGGCGGTGCCGTTTCCCAATGAGGACACGTACAGTCCCGCACTGCTTGAAGCGGTCATCGAGGGCCGGACGATCGACTACCGCGAGTTGCGGACGATCCACGATGTACGGCTGCTGCAACTGGGGTGGATACACGATATCAATTTTCCGGCCACGTTCGTGCGGATTCATCAGCGAGGGCACTTCGATGAGCTTCTGGCCGGTCTGCCCGCCGATGAGGCCTGCGACCGCCTGCGGCGGCATGTAACGCGGTACGTCGAGGGGCGTCTGGCCGCCGCGGTCGAGGAGAGGAACGACCGGCTCCGATAGAAGCCGCCGCCCAGTGCTTGATGTCACCTTGACTTTTGCTGTAGCGTTGACCATACTAACCCCTTCGGAATCAATCGCGTCCTGGACCGTATGGAGCAAGAGATGAAAGCATCCGAAATGAAAAAGGGCATGACCGTCACGATCGACGGCAACCTTTATACCATCGTGGACTATCAACACGTCAAGCTGGGCAAGGGCGGCGCCGTCTACCAGACCAAGTTCAAGAGCCTGGCCGACGGGTCCATCATGGACAAGCGCATCCGCGCCGAGGAGACGCTCGAGGACGCCTACCTCGACCGGCGAACGTACGAGTACCTGTACTCCTCGGGTAGCGAGCACGTGCTGATGGACCTGGAGAGCTACGATCAGATCACGCTGGACGACGACGCCTTCGGCGACGCGGCCCTGTATCTCAAGCCGAACTCGCAACTGCAGGTGAGCATGTACCAGGGTCGGCCCGTGATCGTGCAGTTGCCCAACACGGTCGAGCTGGAGGTAACCGACACCGCGCCGGAGATCAAGGGCGCCACGGCGACCAACCAGTACAAGCCGGCCACGTTGGAGACGGGCCTGATTGTGCAGGTGCCGCCGTTCGTCAAGATCGGCGACGTGCTCCGCGTCGACACCCGCACGGGCGAATACGTCACCCGCGTCTGACCGCCTCCCCAGCCAAGGACGGAGCGCCCATGGGTCTGGACAACATCGGAAAGCTGCTGGTCCGAGTCTTCGGCTCGCGTAATGAGCGTCTGGTTCGGGCGTACATGGTCACGGCGCGGAGCGCCGCTCGATTCGAGCCGGACATTCAGGCCCTCAGCGACGAGGAGCTTCGGGCCAAAACCGACGAGTTCAAGGCCCGGCTCAGGGAGGGTACTCGTCCGGAAGATCTGCTGGTGGAGGCCTTCGCCGTGGTCCGCGAGGCGGCCCGGCGGAACGTCGCCATGCGTCACTTCGACGTGCAGCTCGTCGGCGGGCACGTGCTGTACGAGGGCAAGATCGCCGAGATGGCCACCGGTGAGGGCAAGACGCTCGTGGCGACCCTGGCGGCTTATCTGGTGCATCTGACCGGACGCAAGGTGCACATCGTCACCGTGAACGACTACCTGGCCAAGCGCGACGCCGAGTGGATGGGGCCCGTCTACCGCGCCCTGGGCATGACGGTGGGCGCGATCCAGGCGGACATGGACACGTTCGGCGACGAGCGACGCAACCAGTACGATTGCGACATCACCTACGGCACGAACAACGAGTTCGGCTTCGACTACCTGCGGGACAACATGAAGACCCGCCTGGAGCACATGGTCCAGGGCCCGCTCGAATACGCCATCGTCGACGAGGTTGACTCGATCTTGATCGACGAGGCCCGCACGCCGCTGATCATCTCCGGGCCCGCGTTCGACGACGTCACGCGGTATCGCAAGGCGGACGCGGTCTGCCGCGAACTGCTCAAGCGCCAGTCCGGCCGCACCCAGTTGAGAAAGCGAATCGACGAGGCCGAGCGTGCGCTGGCCAACGCCCAGGGCGAGCTGGCCGAGGCCCGAAGAGCCAAACAGTCCGATCGCGCGGCTAAGGCCGAAGAGGCCATCGCCCGGCTCACACGTGAATTGGACGAGGATCGGACCCGCCTGGAGACGATGACCGAGTACTTCGAGGTCGAGCACGACAAGAAGAGCGTGCACCTGACCCACGAGGGCATCGGCGCCGCCCAGGAGATCGCGGGGGTGGGGTCCTTCTTCACGGGCTCGAACATGGACTGGCCCCACCTCCTGGAGCAGGCCCTGCGGGCGCACGTGGTCTTCGAGCGGGAGAAGGACTACGTCGTCCTGGACGGCAAGGTGGTGATCGTCGACGAGTTCACCGGCCGCCTGATGCATGGCCGGCAGTGGTCGGACGGGCTGCATCAGGCCGTCGAGGCCAAGGAGGGCGTGCAGGTCAAGGAAGAGACCCAAACGCTGGCGACGATTACCCTGCAGAACTTCTTCAAGCTGTACGGCACGATCGCGGGCATGACCGGCACCGCCGCGACCGAGGCCGAGGAGTTCATGCGGATCTACAAGCTGGAGGTGGTGGTCATCCCCACCAACCGTCCGTGCATCCGCGACGACCGGGAGGATTTGATCTACAAGACGCTGCGGGAGAAGTTCAGCGCCGTGGTGGAGGAGATTTTCGAGGTGCACAACGCGGGCCGGCCCGTGCTGGTGGGGACGGTCAGCATCGAAAAGAGCGAGGCCCTGTCCCAGGCGCTGTCCAAGCGCTATGGCGTGGACCACGAGGTGCTCAACGCCAAGCAGCACGCCCGCGAGGCGGCCATCGTCGAGAAGGCCGGCCAGCAGCACACCGGCCGCGACGGCAAGGCCCGGGGCAACGTGACGATCGCCACGAACATGGCCGGCCGCGGCACGGACATCAAGCTGGGTCCCGGCGTGGCGGCCATCGGCGGGCTGCACATCGTCGGCACCGAGCGGCACGAGGCCCGCCGGATCGACAACCAGCTCCGCGGCCGCGCCGGCCGCCAGGGCGACGCCGGATCGAGCCAGTTTTTCATCTGCTTCGACGACGATCTGATGCGCATGTTCGCCCCGGAATGGACCGTCAAGGCCCTGTCGTGGATCGGCTGGGAGGAAGGCCAACCCATCTACCACAAGCGGATCAGCAAGGGCATCGAGCGGGCCCAGAAGAAGGTCGAGGAACGCAACTTCGAGATCCGCAAGAGTCTGCTCGAATACGATGAGGTCATGGACTTCCAGCGCAAGACCTTCTATGGCCGGCGGCGGAAGATCCTGGCCGGCAAGGGTCTCAAGCCGATCATCCAGGAGATGATCGCCGCCATGATCGAGGGCAGTTGTCGCAACATTCTCGCGCCCGATTACCCGTACAAGTGCATCGTCGAATGGGCCCGCGGTCAATTCGGCGTGGACCTGGACGTGCGGCGTCTGCGCGACCTGAGCGCCGCCGAGATCGAGCAGCGCATCAAGGACCGCGCCCGCAAGAACGCCGAAAACGACATCAGCCTCACGCTCGGCGAGTACCTGGAGGACTACGAGGATCGCGCGACGTGGAACCTTGACGGGCTGTGCCGCTGGGCCATGAGCACGTACAGCGCGGGCCTGTCCGCGGGCAAGCTGCGACACATGGACGCCCGGCAGATCGAGCAAGCCCTCATCGAGTCGGCGCAGGAGCAGATCGACAAGCGGGATTGCAGCCAGATCGAGACGTTTCTCAAGGAGGACTTCCCGCTGCGCACGTTCGTGCAATGGGCCAACGCCAAGTTCGACATCCGCCTGCGGATCGAGGACCTGCGGGACCTGAGCCCGTCGCAGATCGCAGAGCATCTGGCCCGGGCCGTGGAGGACAAGTACCGCCAACGGGAGGTCGAGTACCCCGTCGAGTTCGCCATGAGCATGGCCTACAGTCCCCAAGGGGCGAACGTGTACGGGTTTCAGGCGCTGGCCGACTGGGCCAATAAGCGCTTCGGAACGACGCTCGACGCGGAGGAGCTTCAGGATGACAAGCCGCAGCGCGTCTATGAACAGCTTCTCGAATTGAGCCGCGCGTGGCACAACGGGCGTCTGGACGAGGAAATCGACGCCCGGCTGGCCGAGACGCGCGACCCCGAAGCCTTGGCGGCGTGGGCGCGGCAGCGTTTCGACGCGGACGTGCAGGCCAAGGACCTGGACGGAAGCGATCCCCGATCGGTGCTGCGGAACGCTGGCCGGGAGTTCTTCCGGCGCGAACTGGCGGACCTGGAGCGGTACGTCCTGCTGCAGATCTATGACAGCGCGTGGAAGGACCATCTCTACGCGATGGACCATCTCAAGGAGAGCATCCACCTGCGGGCCTTCGCCGAGAAGGACCCGAAGATCGAATACAAGCAGGAAGGCTACCGGATGTTCGGCGAGATGCTCGAGAGCATCGACGACCGCGTGACCAGCACCATCTTCAAGGTGCGCCTGGATCCGGGGGCCCAGGCCCGCAGCGTGTGGAACGTCAGCCACACCCAGCACGACGAGGTCGGTCAGTTCGCCATGACCGAGCGCCAGCGGGCCGCGGCCGCCGCCCCCCAGGGCGAGCCCGTGGTCAAGACCATCCGCCTCGAGCAGCCCAAGGTTGGCCGCAACGACCCCTGCCCCTGCGGCAGCGGCAAGAAGTACAAGAAGTGCTGCGGCAAGAACCTCTGAGCCTTGCTGTATAAGCTCTCCCCTCCGAATTCCGTGACAAACGCCAGCAGCCTGTTGAAGAATGTCACCCCGGACCTGATCCGGGGTCCACGCTCAACGTGTCGTGTGTCGCTGCCCGAAAAGCGTGGATTCCCGCCGGAGTGGAAACGCGCCGCAGGCGGGCGGGAATGACAACAAAGGCCGATTTCTGTGGCCCGTACGTTTTTCAAAGGACTGCCAAGCCCCCCTCTCTCAAGTAAAAGGTAATGGATTCCGCAAGGGCGGAATTGGGGTGAGGGCAAAAAGAAAACATCCGGCAACCGGAGTTGCCCGATGTTTTCCGGAGGGGAGAAAACTCTGTTGGTTCCTAAATCGGCCAGAACCTGGGCGGTTCTTTAGCATAAAATAAACCCCACGGCAAGAATCCTGGCCAAAATTTCGTCCGATAATGTTTTGGGCGGCGATACAATAAACCGCCTGAAAACCTGAAAGAAGTCTCTGGAAAAGGGCTTAACTAACGGCGGCGGAGCCACTTGTGGCGAAATGCGGACCTCAGGCGTCCTGCAAATCGCACCCCCATCCGCTGGGTGCTGGTGCGGAACTCCATTCGGCGGATTCTCTCACAGTCCTGCCTGTGAGAAACACGCCCCGCCCGCATGAGCATCGCCGCCAGGAAGCCGATGCGTCGCGGTCTGGATGTGCTGGATCGGCCCATCTTATCGGACCACCGCCTTGCGGGTGGCCTCAACGAGTTCCTGGCCGGCCATGTGCCGGCCGGCCCCGGCGGGGTACAACTGCTCGTGGGTCAGAACGGTGGGCCCCTGCTGGTAGTATCGCTGCACGGCCTCGACACCGCCCTCCGCGGCGCCCTGTGTCACGTAATCCGCGTCGAGGAGCCACTGGGCGAACTGCGGATCATGCTCAGCGGGGTAGATCAGGGCCGTCACGCATCGGCCATCCTCGTACCGAGCCAAGTGCACTTTGGCCCGGCTCGGGGCCGGATGCGACCGGGCCCACGCCAGGAGCCGCTGGAAATCGTCGCGACCCTGGGATTCCTCGGACGCATAGAAGAACATTCCCTTTTCCAGGTGGAAGGTCTCGCGTCGCACACCCACCAGCTCCATCCGCCCATCGGGGTAGGCGTTGTGCACCCGGTAGACGGTGACGTGTGAAAAGGCCTCGCTGTCCAATAGCTCGGCCACCTCCTCGGCCCGGAAACCCACGCCGCAATGGTCGCCGAAGTCGACGACGTACAATCCCGTATACCGTTGTGCTTCTTGCACCTGTGGGAGCTTCATAGGCCACCTCCGCCCATGGGCGTTTATTGCACTTTGAGCCGGGCGAACTTGCGCTTGCCGACCTGGACGACCATGCCGTCGGCCGGGGTCACGAGGGCGTTGGCGTCCTCGACGCGGGCCTCGTCGATTCGCACACCGCCCTGCTGAATCATACGCTTGGCCTCGCCGCCGGTTTTGAGAAGTCCGCACCGCACCAGTAACTTGCCGGCGGCGATAGGCTCGGCCGGCACCCGGACATCGGGCATGTCATCGGGAAGCTGATTCTGGGCGAATACCTTCTCGAACTCGGCCGCCGCCGCCTCCGCCTCCTCCGGGCCGTGGAACTGGGTCACGATCCACTTGCCCAACAGGACCTTGGCCTGCTTGGGATGGGTGCGCGAGGGGTCGGTGAGCTCGGCGATCCGCTCGACCGGCAGATCGGTCAGCAACGTGAAGTAATTGTCCATCAAGTCGTCGGGGATGCTCATCGTCTTACCAAACATCTGCCCGGGCGGATCAGTGACGCCGATATAGTTGCCCTTCGACTTGCTCATCTTGTCCTTGCCGTCGAGCCCGACCAGGATCGGCATGGTGATGACGATCTGCGGCGGCTGATCGTCGAGCCGCTGCAAATCCCGGCCGACCAGGTTGTTGAAGGTTTGGTCCGTGCCGCCCAGCTCCACGTCGCTGCGGATCATGACCGAGTCGTACCCCTGCATGAGTGGGTAAAGGAACTCGTGCACGCCGATCGGATCGCCCTTTTTGTACCGCAACTCGAACGTATCGCGCTCGAGCATCCGGGCGACCGTCATCGAGGCGGTCAACTTGATCACGTCGGCGAGCTTCAGACCCGCAAGCCATTCGCTGTTGTAGCGGATTTCGAGTTTGTCTTCGGACATGTCGAGAATCCGGCCCGCCTGCTCGAAATACGTGCGGGCGTTGGCCTCGATCTGTTCGCCGCCGAGCATCGGGCGGGTCGTGTTCTGCCCCGTCGGGTCGCCGATTCGGGCGGTGTAATCCCCGATGATGAGGACCGCTTTGTGGCCGAAGTCCTGAAACTGCCTCAGTTTGCGCAGCACGACGGTGTGGCCCAGGTGAATGTCCGGCGCGGTGGGGTCCATGCCCAGCTTGACCCGCAGGGGCCGGCCCTGCCCGGCGGCCTCGCTGAGCCGCTGGGCCAACTCCTGCTCGCTGAAGATCTCCACCGTCCCGCGCTTGAGCGCTTCGACCTGCTCGATTACCTCTGCTTTCATTCCCGTTCCCACCGGACCATTGGGTTGTTTCGGCGCCCGACTATCCTCCGGCGCCAAGAACGCCCGATTATAGGCGATCGTGGTGGGGATGCAAGCTCGCCTCGCACCGGCATTGGCAGGCTCAACATTTGATTCTTTGGGTGGGTTTTCGTATGATAGCGGCAGGGGATGGATGTTCAGGAGATGCGATGATGAAGAGTACAACGTCTGCCGTCTGGGCCCTGGCATGGCTCTGTCTGCCGTGGGGCCCGATGGCTTGGGGTGTCGGCTCCATCGAGGGGCACTGCGGCTTTGAGCGGGTCAAGGGCGTACCCGAGATGGGCATGGTGGAACTCTACGAGTGGAATCTGTTCCTCAGCCCCGATGCTCCTGGCGTGGGTGGGCGCTTTTGCCGATTGGGCGCCGTGCCGGGTGTCGGGACGACCCACGACGGCTACTACCGGATCGACAACGTGCCCGCCGGAACGTACTCGATCTACATCAGTCAGCCCGATTTCTTCGCCTCGCCCAAGGTGGTGCCGAATGTCCGCATATCGGGTGATCAGCCCAAGACCCTCACGGTCTTGCTGGACGTCGATTATTCCTGCTTCTGGCGCGAGGATGGCTGGACCGATTGGGGCCCCTGGGACTGGTACCAGACCTTCCGGGCCACGGGTACGGCCGTGCGCGGCGTCACCTGGAGAATGGCCGGCAGCGGCCTGTACAACGGCAAGACCGCGCACGTGCGAATCCTGGAGGACAACGGCCAACCGGATGTGCGTCAGTGGAAAGAAGTGGGCTCCGGCACGGACGGGCAACTGGGGGCCGATTCCGATGAATGGGTTCGCTGGCCCTCCGGTCAGGTGCCGCTGACGCACGGAAAGATGTACGCCGTCAACGTCCATATCGACGGCGGCCTGGCCATCTACAAGCGAAACAAGGACGTCAACAGCTACGCCCATGGCCGGGCCTACGACGGCGACGGTAACGCCAGAGACTTTGATCTCCACATGGCGGTCTTCGTGGACCGGCATCACCAGGCGGTCACCCATACACGACGCTCGCCGGGACCGGGTAATCTGGCCGGTCAAGGGGGGACTTCATGGGGCCAGACGTTCATCGCCACGGGGACCAGCCTGGCGGCGGTCGATCTGTTCGAAGCCAACGGAATCGAGCCCACCTTTGAGCTGACGTGGACCGTTCGCCAGGGGGGGCCTGCCGGTCCCCGTATCGGTCCCGAAAAGACCGCGCAGGGGGCCTATTTCGCCTCCAGCGCAGATTTGTGCGGTGTGAGCTATCAGCCCGGCCAGGTCCCCCTCACCCCCGGGCAGTGCTACTACGTCGAGGCCCGCAACCCACAGGGCCAATCCTTCACCGCGTTCCTCCAGGAGCCCTGGAACCGCTACGACGATGGGCAGGCCTATCGAAACGCCGCGCCCCTGAGCAACGAGGACCTGGCCATGACCATCGTCGAATACACCCATCCGGCTCCGTCGGAAACGGGGCTGGCGGGATGGTGGCCGGCCGAGCAGATCCTCGACGGGAATCTGAACGATGGCAGCGGACAGAATCGGGACGGAGCGATCCAGGGGGAGCCCGGCATCGTCGAGGGCGTTCACGGCAACGCCTTGCACATGGACGGCCATGATGGGGTCACGATAACGGGCTATAAGGGCATCACGGGAAACGCGCCGAGAACCTGCGCGGTGTGGGCCCGCTTCGCACCGCAAGACACCGACAGTGTGATCCTGCGGTGGGGCGATTCAGGGCCGGGGATGCTCTGGCAGTGGCGGCTTTTTCCCGTGGGTTCAACGGCACATCTGCGTCTGGCCGTCGGGGGCGGATACATCCAGACCCGGACCGCGATTGACACCGACCGCTGGACCCACCTGGCCGTTGTGTTGCCCGGTGATGCCCAAGGGGTGGAGGATGTGCGTGTGTATGTGGACGGCCTGCGTCAGCCCGCCGACGCCTTGGAGGTCCATCCCCAGCCTATCGCGACGGCAATCTGTGAGGACGTGCGGCTGGGGACGAACGGATCGGAGTTCATGGATGGCGCCCTCGATGATGTGGCCCTTTTCGATGTGGCCTTGAGCGATGCGCAGATCGCCCGGCTTTATGCCCTGGGGGCCCGGTCATTCCTGCAACCGTGTGGCGGGGCACTGTTCGATCCGGCCGTCGCCGCCCCGGGCGACCTCGATCGCGACTGCTTCGTGGGACTGGCCGATCTGTCCCTTATTTCGGAGGCGTGGCTCGTAGAGGGCATTTCAGCCGTCGATGTCACGGCCGACGGCCTGGTCGATGTCGTGGACGTGCGAGCCTTGGTCCAGGATTGGCTCAAGCCGGTCGGTCTTCAGGGGCATTGGACGTTTGACGATTGGCCCGGCCACTTTGCCGCCGATACCTCCGGCTACGGCCGCAGGGCCACGTTGGTCAGGATTCTCCCCATTCACTGGATCGAAGGGAAGATCGGCGGCGCCCTGGAGTTCGCCGGGACCGGCTATTACGCCGAAATCGAGGGGTATCAGGGCATCATGGGCGCCCATGCCCGCACCTGCTGCGCCTGGGTGAAGATCACGCAGATCCCCGGCGCCGTTGTCGGCTGGGGGCGGGCGGATGAGCCGCAGGCGGCCTGGGACATGCGGATAAACGCTCGGGGGCTCCTGCGGTTGCAAGTCAACGACGGGGCGGTCTTCGGCTCGACACGCGTGGACACCGGTCAATGGGTGCACGTCGCGGCCGTTCTGCCCGACGGCGCCGACCGGCTGGATGCCGTGCGGCTGTACGTTAACGGTCGGCTTGAGCCGCCGGAGCAGCGCACCTTGCAGACGGCCCTGATCAATACCACCGCGGGTATGCTCGTCCGGATCGGCGCCAACACGGATGGACTGGGCCTGACCGGGGCACTGGACGATGTTCGCCTCTACGACCGTGTCCTGACCGACGCCGAGATCGCCGCCTTGGCCGCCGCACCATAGTCGCAGCCGGAGTCGATTCACCACCCGCCGGGAAAGCGGCGTCCCGACCTGCCGGCGATCTGCCTCGCGTTGCTCCTGTGATTCCATGGTGACGCGGCGGTTCTTATCTCCCATGTGGGGGGGCTTTGGCCGGATGATCCACACAGTTGGTTTGAACTGGGGAATCTCCACATTTCAGCGATGCTCGAGAAAATCGCGCTGTTCCTGACATTCCACTTGACAGGAGCGGTTTTTCAGAGTAATTCCTAACTCCAAACAATTCCGAGGACCGGCCAATGGAAGTAGACTCAGAGAAGCTGGAACAGCGGGTCAAGCGGTTCAAAGAACGGCTCCGGCAAACGGGCGTGAGGCTGACGCATCAGCGGCTGGCGGTCTTCATCGAGGTGGCCAAAACCGATGATCACCCCGATGCGGAGACGGTTTACAGACGAGTGCTGGCCACGGTGCCCACGATCTCGCTGGACACGGTCTACCGGACGCTGTGGCGGCTCTTTGACTTGGGCTTGGTGGGGGCCCTGGACCCGCCCCGCAAGCGGGTGCGCTTTGACGCGAACACCGAGCCGCATCATCACTTCGTGTGCCGCAAGTGCGGTCGCACGCGGGATTTTTACGACGCACGGTTTGACCGCCTGGAGGTGTCGGAAGCCGTCCGGGCGTTGGGCAAAGTGGAGGCGGCGCATGTCGAGCTGGCGGGTCTGTGCGTGCGCTGCCTGCAGGAAAATGAACACGACAAGAACGATGTTGCGAAAGGGGGAAACCCATGAAAAAGAAAAAAGGCAAGACACTGACGACCGGTTTTGGGATGCCGGTGGACAACGACCTCGATTCCTTGACGGCCGGCCCGCACGGGCCGATCCTCATGCAGGATATGCACCTGATGGAGAAACTGGCGCATTTCGACCGCGAGCGGATTCCGGAGCGGGTCGTCCACGCCAAGGGCGCCGGGGCCCACGGCTATTTCGAGGTCACGGGGGACGTCACGAAGTACACGCGGGCGCGTTTTCTCTCGGAGGTGGGCAAGCGCACCGAGGTGTTCGCCCGGTTTTCCACGGTCGGCGGCGAGAAGGGCTCGGCCGACTCGGAACGGGATCCGCGGGGCTTTGCGATCAAGTTCTACACCGAGGACGGCAACTACGACATGGTGGGCAACAACACGCCCGTGTTCTTCATCCGCGACCCGCTCAAGTTTCCGGACTTCATCCACACGCAAAAGCGCCACCCCGGCACGAACCTGAAGGACGCGAATATGTTCTGGGATTTTCTGTCCCTGACGCCGGAGTCCATCCACCAGGTGACGATCCTGTTCTCGGATCGCGGCACGCCCCGGACCTTTCGCCACATGAACGGCTACAGCAGCCACACGTACATGTGGTACAACGCCAAGGGGCAGTACTACTGGGTCAAGCTGCATTTCAAGACCGAACAGGGGATCGAGAACTTCAGCGGCCCGGAGGCCGACCACATGCGGGGCGTGGACCCGGATTGTGCGACGCGGGATCTGCACGAGGCGATTGCCCGGGGGGATTTCCCCTCGTGGCGGCTGGAGGTGCAGATCATGACGCCCGAACAGGCCCGCGAGTATCGGTTTGACCCGTTCGATATCACCAAGGTGTGGCCGCACGCGGACGTTCCCCCGATCGAGGTGGGGCGGATGGTCCTCAATCGCAACCCGGACAACTACTTCGCCGAGGTCGAGCAGGCGGCGTTCTCGCCGGGCAACTTCGTCCCCGGTGTGGGGCCCTCGCCGGATAAGCTGCTGCAGGGGCGTTTATTCAGCTACCACGATACGCACCGCCACCGATTGGGGCCCAATTATCACCTGCTGCCAGTCAATGCGCCGAAGGCGAGCAAGATGGACAGCTACCAGCGAGACGGGGCGATGCGCTTCGACGACAACGGGGGTGGCGGGCCGAACTACTGGCCGAACAGCTACAACGCCGCCGCGCCCGATCCGACGACGGCGCCGCCGGCGGTCGACGTGAGCGGCATGGCGGCCCGCCATCAGTACGCGTCGGGTGACATCGACTTCGTACAGGCCGGCGCGCTCTATCGGGATGTGATGACGGACACGGATCGTGAGCATCTGATCGACAACGTCGTCGGGCACCTCAAGAACGCCTGCGAGCCGCTGCAACTACGGCAGAGCGCCCTGTTCTGGAAGGCCGACCCGGAGTATGGGCGACGCGTGGCCCAGGGGCTGGGCCTCAACGTTAAGGAGGTGGAAGATCTGGCGGCAATGAATCAGGAGGGGAGAGTTGCGGCGACGCCGATTCAGTAACGGCCGCCGCGCATTCCCAAAAGGCCCCGGGGCGCAGGGTCCGGGGCCTTTTCTTTGCACATCGGTCTCAGCAGCCTGTTGAAGAAGGTGTCACCCCGGACTTGATCCGGGGTCCACGCTCAACGCGTGATGTGTCTCTGCCCGAAAAGCGTGGATTCCCGCCCGCCAAGGCGCGTCGTCGACTTTCGCGGGAATGACAGGTATGGGCGGTATTGTTGCTTGTGCGTTCTTCAACGGACTGTTAGACGCTTTCGGGGATTGTAAAGGGCGCCCGATAGGGCGGGCGAAGCATGGCGTTGGCCTCATCGTCGCCGATGAACCGCTGAGCGACCGGGTCGAAGTCCAGCGAGCGGCCCAGGCGGTACGAGATATTCGCCAGGTGCACCAGGGCGCAGGTGTAGAAGCCCTCCTCGATGCTCTTGTTGAACGTCTGGGGATCGCCGTCGCGGATGCCGTCAATGAACGCCTGGTAATGGTTACCCAGCCCGCGGCCGGTCGGTCCCGGCTCGCGATTTCGCCCCATGTAGGTGTGCCACTCATCGACGGTCTTGGCCATATAGCCCTTGGAGCCGAAGACCAGGTTGCCGATGGTGTTGTCGCTGCTGATCATGTAGCCGCCTCGGGCGTTGGGATCGGCCTTGAGCCACATCGGGTCCTCGCGGTTGCTGATCCAGTGGCGCACCTCGAACTGGAGGATCCGCTTCTTGTCGCCGCCGCCGTGGGGATTGTCGAATTCGAAGACGGCCATCAGGGTGTTGGGCGTGGTCTGGTCGTCGTCGAACATGAAGTGCCCGCCCATCGCGCAGACGCGTCGCGGCAGCCGCACGCCGAGCATCCAGCGGGCGATGTCCAGCTCGTGGACGCCCTGGTTGCCGATGTCACCGTTGCCGTAGTCCCAGTTCCAGTGCCAGTTGTAGTGAAAGCGGTTGGGGTTGAAGGGTCGCTCGGGCGCCGGGCCCAGCCACAGATCATAGTGCACGCCGGCCGGCACGGGGGCGTCGGGCCTCTTGCCGATGGTGTCGCGCCACTTGTAGCATAGGCCCTTGGAGAGGTACACCTCGCCGAGGCCGCCATGTTCGATGAACTTCGCCGCCGACTGTGCACACGGGTTGCTGCGCTGCTCGGCGCCGTCCTGGACGATGACGTGGTGCTTGCGGGCCGCCTCGACGAGCTTCTGGCCGGCGTGGAAGTCGTGGCAACAGGGCTTCTCGACGCTGACGTGCTTGCCGGCCAGGATCGCCCAGATGGCCGCCAAGGCGTGCCAGTGGTTGGGCGTGACGATGGACACGGCGTCGATGTCCTTGTCCTCGAGCAGGCGGCGGACGTCATAATACGTTTTCGGGGCGGGGTGGTCCTTGGCCGCAAAGTGCCGCTGGATCACCGGGCCGAAGAGGTTCTCATCCACGTCGCAGATCGCCGCGACCCGCACGTTCGGCAATGCCTGATAGCTCTGAATGTGCGACTGGCCCATGCCGTGAATGCCGATGACCGCGACGTTGACCCGGTCGTTCGCCCCGGCCCACGCTCGGTTCGTCCCCCAGAGACTCACGCCCGCGGCCAACGACACCCCGGCGGCGGTGCTCATGAAATGTCTGCGCGTAACATCTATAGCCATAATACGTCTCCTTTGTGCCTGTTCGTCCAATGGTGCCTTCTCTACAATAAGATCTTTTCACTGCCCCTGCCAATAGCGATCTTCCAGCGTCCTGACAAATCGGCGAAGATGTACCAGCGCGCCCTGGAGATCCTCTCGTCGCAGCAGGCAGGCAGCTCGATAGCACCACAGAGCTCCAACAGTGTGGCCGTCCGCGCAAGCAGCGGCCCGCTCAAAGTACTTTTCCGCGAGGCCGGACAGGCCCATCAGGTCGGCCGCAAATCCGAACTCACTCAGTAAGACAGCATCAGGTGGGCAGTCCTCGAGTGCTGCCTCAAGGAACGCCTTCGATTTCAATTCTTCGGACTCCAGAAGGAACGGATGGCTCGCCAGTACGCGACGATACGACTCCGAGACAAGTTTATCCGTGGAGGATGTGCGCAAGATCCGTAGCGGAACTTGTGCCGCCCCGTAACATAGGATGAAGATCAGGAAGACGAATCCATAACCGGCTGCCAGGGCAATGAAATGCACAGGTCCATGATCCGGCCGGATCCCATCCCGAAAGCCATCCCATTGCGACATGACCAGAAGCAAGAGCATGGCCCCGACCATGGCCACCTGGAATATCACAGCCAAACGCTTCAGACGGTGTACTTGGGTCGGCCCCAGTGGGTCTCTGGCCCTTGACTTCATCAACCAGCTAACCACACCTGCCCCCAGTCCGCACAGGACAAATCCCCCCTTCAGCCCAAATGTCACAAACTCGACCATGGCCAGACTCCCAAAGAGGTGCCTCAATATCAATGTCCGGGACTATTGTATCTTGCGAGATCGTTAAAAGCCTCGAAGATCGTCAGGCGGTTTTCCGGCAGCGGCGAACGCGGCCCCATGATCCGGGCGTCTTTGTCCATCGGCGGTTTCCTGTTGTTGCAGTGCACAGTGGTTCCGATATAGTGGTCCGCGGTGACGCCGGCCGCTCCTTCATGGACCGTTATGGCTGAGACCGATGGCCCCGTCCAGTCCGGTGGGAGAAGGGCGTCTCTTCGCGCCGTCGTCCGCGGCCGAGCGTCAAGGACGGGTCGAACGCAAGACAGAGATGAGGAGGCTGCGATGATGTCGCGATGGGTGAATACATTTCTCGCGGGTATTGTCCTGGATGCTGCCATGGCCATCGGGGCTCAGACCGCGGCGGTGGAGATCGGCGGCCGCTGGGAGCTGCTGGTCGATGACTATCTGATCGACGCCATGAGCGGTCAGGTCGAGCTTCGCCTGCATCGGCCCGTGCCGCGTGAAGTGGTTTTGATCCACGACCGGCCCTGGGAGGGCAACACGTGCGGATATCATACGATCTTCAAGGACGGCGATCTGTACCGCATGTACTATCGCGGCTGGGGCGTGGATGACCAGACTCAGCGGTCGACGCATCCGGCGTTTGTATGTTACGGCGAGAGTCGCGACGGTGTGCACTGGACGCGGCCGGACCTGGGGCTCGTGGAGTTTCAGGGATCCAAGGAGAACAACATCATTCTTGAGGGTCCCGGCACGCACAACTTCGTGCCCTTCAAGGATGCCAACCCCCAGTGCCCGCCTGAGGCCCGTTACAAGGCCGTGGCGCGGGGCGAGGATCAGTACCACCAGGCCCTGCTGGCGTTTCAGAGCCCGGATGGCCTGCATTGGACGCCGGTCCGGCGCGAGCCGATCATCACCGAAGGGGCCTTCGATTCGCAGAACCTGGTGTTCTGGGACGCCGTCCGCGGCGAGTACCGTTGCTATTTCCGCGACTTTCGCGATGGCGTGCGGGACATCAAGACGGCCACGTCCGAGGATTTCCTGCAGTGGAGCCGGCCACAGTGGCTGGCGTTTCCCAACGCCCCCAAGGAGCACCTGTACACCAACCAGATCCAGCCCTACGACCGCGCGCCGCACCTCTTCGTGGGCTTTCCCACGCGGTACATCCCCGATCGCGGCTCGCTGACCGAGGGGCTGTTCATGTCCAGCCGCGATGGGCGGGTCTTTCATCGCTGGGGCGAGGCCTTCATCCGGCCCGGCCAAAACCGGGACCGGTGGCATAACCGCAGCAACTACATCTGGCTGGGCCTGGTCGAGACCGCCTCTGAGTTGCCCGGCGCCGGTACGGAGCTGTCGTTGTACACCAACGAGCGGTACTACCGGGGACCGGGCGGCAAGACGCGGCGCTACACCATCCGCGTCGATGGGTTCGTCTCGGCAAACGCGACGTTGCGCGGCGGCGAGGTCGTGACCAAGCCGCTTATTTTTGAAGGCAAGCGGCTCAAGATGAACTACTCCACGTCGGCCGCCGGGTCGATCCGCGTGGAGATTCAGGATGCCCAGGGCCGGCCCATCCCGGGATTCGCCCTGGATGAATGCCCGACGATCTACGGCGATGAGGTGGAAGGGACCATCGCCTGGAACGATGGCTCGGATGTTGGCGACCTGGCCGGCAAACCAATTCGGCTGCGCCTCGTTTTGAATGACGCCGACATCTACGCCTTCGGCTTCGCCCCGTGAACGGCACCTCTTAGCAGCCTGTTGGAAAAGTGTCACCCCGGACTTGATCCGGGGTCCACGCTCGACGTGTGGTGAGCTCTCTGCATGCAAAGCGTGGATTCCCGCGTTCGCGGGAATGACAAGAAGGGCCCGTTTCTGTGGGCCGTACGTTTTTCAACGGACGGTTAGAGGATGCCGAGCTCGCGGGCGATAGTGCTCATCTTCTCCACGGCGAAGTCCAGGTCCTCGCGGCGGTGGGCGGCGCTGATCTGCACGCGGATGCGGGCCTGGCCCTTGGGCACGACGGGGTAGGAAAAGCCGATCACGTAGATCCCCTCGTCCAACAGCCGGACGGCCATTTGTTGTGCCACCGTCGCCTCGCCCAGCATGATCGGCACGATCGGATGTTCGCCGGGGGCGATTCTGAAGCCACACTGACCGATCTTTTGCCGGAAATACCGCGTGTTGTCCCGGAGGCGTCCTCGCAGGTCATCGGATGCCTCGACCAACTCCAGGGCCTTGAGCGATGCGGTGACGATGCACGGGGCCAGGGTGTTGCTGAACAGATAAGGCCGCGAGCGCTGCCGCAACAGATCGATCAGCTCCTTGCGTCCGCTGGTGTACCCGCCGCTGGCCCCGCCCAAGGCCTTGCCAAGGGTCCCCGTGATCAGGTCCACGCGGCCTGTCACGTCATAGTGCTCGTGCGTGCCGCGGCCGCCGGCACCCAGGACGCCTACGGCGTGCGAATCGTCGACCATGACCAGGGCGTCATACCGCTCGGCCAGGTCGCAGATATCGCGCAGCGGGGTGATCGTACCATCCATCGAGAAGACCCCGTCGGTGGCGATCAGGCGGAACCGGGCATCCTGCGATTCCTGGAGCCGGGCCTCCAGCTCGGCCATGTCGCGGTTGGCGTACCGCAGCCGCCGGGCCTTGCACAGGCGGATGCCGTCGATGATGCTCGCGTGGTTGAGGGCGTCGCTGAGGACGGCGTCGGCCTCGGTCAGGAGCGTTTCGAACAGGCCGCCGTTGGCGTCGAAGCACGAGCTGTACAGCAGCGTGTCCTCGGTGCCAAGAAACCGGCTGATCGCCGCCTCAAGCTGCTTGTGGATGTCCTGCGTGCCGCAGATGAACCGCACGCTGGAAAGCCCGTACCCCCAGCGGTCGAGCCCCTCGTGGGCCGCCCGGACGATGTCGGGGTGATTGGCCAGGCCCAGGTAATTGTTGGCGCAGAAGTTGAGCACCTCGCGGTCCCCCTGCACGCCGATTCGCGCGCCTTGGGGACTGGTGATGATGCGCTCATCCTTAAAGAGGCCGCTCTGGCGGATCGTCTCCACCTCGTCGGTCACGTGGGTTTTCATGCTGGCAAACATGCGTCGGTCCTCCCGTGCTCTGTTGCCGGGGCGCCGCCGGGTCACCGCGCCCGCGACGTCGTCTATTCGTCCCAGTTCAGAATCACCTTGCCCGATTGGCCGGAGCGCATGGCCTCGAAGCCCTTCTCGAACTCCGTGTAGTGGAACCGGTGCGTAATCAGTGGTCGGATGTCCACGCCGCCCTGGATCAGCATGGTGACCTTGTACCACGTTTCGTACATGCGGCGGCCGTAGATGCCCTGAATCGTCAGCCCGTTGAACACGACATAATCCCAATCGATGGCCATCTCGGGCAGGATGCCCAGCAGGGCGATCTTACCGCCATGGCACATGAGGGGCAACATCGAACGGAACGCCTCCGGGCTGCCGGACATCTCCATGCCCACGTCGAAGCCTTCCTTCATATCCAGCTCGTCAAAGAGGTCCTCCAGCCGCGTGGTCCGCACATCGACGGCGCGGGTGGCGCCCATCCGTCGGGCCAGCTCCAGGCGGTAGGGGTTGACATCGGTGACGACCACGTGCCGCGCGCCGATGTGCCGGGCGACGCGGGCGGCCATGCAGCCGATGGGCCCGGCGCCGGTGATCAGCACGTCCTCGCCCACCAGGTCGTACGTCAGGGCCGTATGCACCGCGTTGCCGAACGGGTCGAAGCAACTGAGCACCTCCAGCGGGATCCGCCGGTCGCAGTACCACACGTTCGAGACGGGGATGACCAGGTACTCGGCGAAGGCGCCGTCGCCGTTGACGCCGATGCCGCGGGGCGACTTGCAGAGGTGCCGCCGCCCGGCCAGGCAGTTGCGACAGCGACCGCAGACGATGTGCCCCTCGCCGCTGACGATATCGCCGACGGCGAAATCGTGCACGTTGTCGCCGATGGCGTCGATGACACCCACGAACTCGTGCCCGATGGTCATCGGCGGCCGGATCGTCTCCTGGGCCCAGGCGTCCCAGTTGTAGATGTGCACGTCCGTGCCGCAGATGGCCGTCTTGAGAATCCGGATCCGCACGTCGTTGATGCCCATCTGGGGTACTGGCACGTCGTCCAGCACCAGCCCGGGCGCGGGGCTCTTTTTCACGATCGCCTTCATGCCTTGCCCTTTCATGTTCATGCGGGACCGCCGGGGATTCGGTTACCGGGGCCTTGTGCCGGCGGGCCGAATCGGTTATTATGCTATCATTGCGTTCAGTATAGTGCTGTTCACTATAATGAACAAGAAAAAATTATAAAAAACTCTGTCGGGAGTCCGGCATGTCGCGGCGCACCGAGAACCTGGCCCGCAAGCTGCGGGCCGTCCGCAAAACGCGGGGCCTGACACAGGAACAGCTCGCGGGCCTGGCGGGAGTCTCCAAGGCCATGCTCAGCCAGATCGAGCAGAACAAGATCAATCCGACGGTGGCGATCCTGCTGAAGGTGTGCGACGCCCTGAACGTGAGCATCGGCGAGCTGCTCGACGAGGCCCCGCGGCAGAACATTCTGCACGTGATCCGCGACGCCGACGAGCATTACACGTTCCGCAAGGACGAGGCGTGCGAGATCCGCACGCTGAGCCCCCTGAGCCTGGAGAAGAGCATCGAGCACTACCGCATCCGGCTGGCTGGCGGCGGCCGACTGCAGAGCGAGCCGCACTTCGCCGGGACCGAGGAGTTTCTGTACCTGGCCCGCGGGCGGCTGACGGTCGTCAGCGACCAGGACACCATCGAGCTGCACAAGGGCGATTCGGCCCACTACCGGGTGGACGTGCCCCACGCCCTGATCAACGAGGGAAAGACCACGGCCGAGGTATTCCTGATTGTCCGCTACCCGCCCGGCCAGGCGTGAGAGGGCCGGGCGGTCCGCTATCGGCCCCGGGCCAGCCGCTCGACGAACGCGCCGCCGTCCTCCATCGCGTGCCAGAGCCGCGGCTGCTCGAACGCGTCGAACGTCCACATCATCCAGCCGGCCATGCCATGTCGCTCGGCTAATGCACGGATGGACAGCAGCGTGTCGGCGGCCTCGTCGAACGACGCCTCGACGTGCTGGAACGCGCCGAACTCGCCGAGGATGACGGGTTTGTCCCGGATCAGCGGCTCCATCGCCGCATCCAGATACTCCGTCGAGAGCATATCCCGCTCGAAGGCCTCCTCGACACCTTCCTCCCTTCGCGTGCGGTAAAAGTGCACGTCGACAAAGTCCAGCGGCGAGGCGGCCAGCATGCCGGCCGTCGGGGGGAACCGCGGATCGGAGGCCGTGCCGGGCCGGACCGCCGCGTGCGTTGCCGGGGATTTGCCCACGGCCCTTGGCACGAACAGCCCCTCGCTGACCAGCAGGCCGGGGGCCACCCGTTTGACGGCTGCCGTAAGCCGCTCGTGGTAGAAGCAAATTCCCTCGGCCATGAGCCGCCGCCGGTCGTCCGCGTCGCTCAGGTTGTAAGTTTTACCGTTGGCCGCGGTGACCGACCCGGTGGTCTCACTGAACGGCCACGACCGGGCATCCAGGTAGAACTCGTTCTGGCACTGAATGCCCAGCAGGGCCTCCAGCAACGCCGGGTCCTGCTCCTTGATCCACGTCAGAAAGCCCATTACGTACTCGGCCTTGGCGTCGATCCCGGCCTTTGTCAGGTAAAGGGCGTTCTTGCCGCGGGGCAGGCCCTCGCGCCGGGCGGCCCAATACCGGTTGGCCGGCAATTCGCCATCGCCGAACGTGGGCAGCACGTAGATACCGTGCCGCCGGGCCCGCCGCAGGAAGTCCAGCACGTTCCGCATGTACGGTTCATAGAGGGGTGCCGTCACGTCGGGCCCGCCCGCGATGCCCGGATTGCCGCGACTTCGACCGATAATAAACACGCGGACAGTGTTGTAGCCGTTGCGTGCCAGCAGGCGGAGCATGGATTCGGCGTCCAGCGCATCGTAGTCCGCGGCGGTCGCGGGCGTGTCGGCCTCGAACGTCGAGTGATCGCCGTGACGCAGACGGATGTAGTTAAACCCTTTGACCACAAAGGTTTGGCCGGTTTGCGTGTTGAAGAACTCGGCCTGGCCGGTGGGCCCTTTGCGAACGGCGATCCGGCCCGCTGGGATATTGCGATGTGGCGGCTCTTGCAGGGTGAGCCTGCATGGCGTGGCCATGGCCCGGCCCTCGAGCTTGGCCGCCACGAGCACCTCCTGGCCCGCCGAAGCCCTGTCCAGGATGCACGAATCCGCCGGCGGCACCGCCCGGCCCAATACACGCCCCGCCGCATCCGCAACCCGCACCTCGCGACAGCCCGCTTGCCGCGGGTCATACCGCCAGTGGACCCGCCAGCCCGCCTCCTCCTTGAAGGCGTCGACCAGGTAGATCGGCCCGGCGGCGGCAGACGACAGAAGGCAGACCGTCAACACGAATCCTCGTGGTATTCCAGGCAGAATCATAGGGTCCCAACCTTGCATGACGGGTTCAAGGCCTGCCCGGCGGGCTCACCGGATGTGCCCTGCGGGCCGGCGGTGAGCCCGAGCACGTCCGGGTTGATCGGCAGCGTGATGTCGTCCTTGGTGAAAGGCTCGCCGTCCGGACCGGGGCTGTAGATCATCCGCCGCTCGACGTCGATCACGTATTCATCGCTGTACGCCCGTGCCTTGAGGCTGTAGGGCCGACCCAGCCGCATCGCCAGAACGATCTGAAACAGATCATCCTGAATTCCCACACGCGTCTTGAGGGTGACCACCCTGTGGTGTGCGGGCATTAGTCCCCCGATCAGGCTTGCACCGACCGGATTCCAAGCCCAATAGCAGAAGGGGAAGTTGCCGTCTTCATCCAATTCCACCACGACCGGGGGATAGACACTCGGCCAAACCGATAAGGGTTCGGGGGCTTCGACTCCCATCTCGCCGGCGATCAGCCCGTCGAGATGATTGCGTAGCAAGCGCTTGCTTGAGTTGATCTTGATGGACTGCCTCACCACATACTCGCCAGCGGCACCTTTCTCCTCAGCGAAAGCCAGTATCTCATTGATCAACATGTCGCTCAGCTTCAAGTACTCGCCCTTCAGACAATTCGCTAGGCTGAGCTCCTCATCGGTCAACGGGGCGAATCGTTCTCCGATCAGCAATAACACCTCGTCGCCAATATCGGGCTGGTTGATAACCACGTTCAGAGCGTGGAGGCTGCGGCTTAACATGCCGTAGCAGACAAGTTTGGTCAGAATCAGGCGAGCATTGACGCTCAGCCTTCGGAAGACGCAGTGAAGGTCGGCTAGGGCCTCCACGGCGGTGCCAACCTCATTCCGGATCGCAGCGTCGAGGACATACGCAACGTGTATTTCGGACAACGCTTTGGCGTTGTGCAGGAATGGAGGCATACTCTCGAGTCTGCCGTATGTGGGCTCGGAGAGGTCCGTAATCTGGTCGTATTCAGCCAAGCTTGCGATGATGTGCCGCGCATCGGTCAACTTCTCCCATAAGCGTTGGATCACTTCGGAATGCGTCATGGCATGCTGGAGCATCTCATCCATGTCCTGCATGCTGCCCTCGATATGGACGCGTTTCACATCGTTCGCATCCGCGGGGGTCAATCCGAGGGCACTGTAGTTCGGTCCGTGGGAATGGCCGTCCAGGGAGTTGAGAAGCTCCCAGGTAACGTCATACTGCGGGCCGGGGTACAGGAGGTCGGCTTGCGTATAGTCGTTTGGAATGGGCGGCGCATCCATGCTGGCGAGGAGTGCCAGGACCAGAGCCAAGCAGTTGTAGCACAGGATGGTCACCTCAATGCCTACGTGGGGCTCAACCACCTGGCCCCGCTTCTTGAGCCTATGTGCCCTGAGGTCCCTGTAGATAAGAACAGGGAGAATGAACACGACCGTCACTCCGGAAAGGAAAAGGGAGGCAAGGCTGAAGGAAAGCGCTGTGGCCAGAACAGCCAGAACCCCACCATAATTGACAATGCGAAGCAGGCGGGCCCGCCTGCTCTTTTCGGTCTCTTCGGCAAGCGTTTGGATGAACTCTGTGTTCAGCTCGAAGCTGCAACCGCTGCACAGCGTTGCATCGGCGTCATTCTCGGTTCCACATCTCGGGCATCGCATGCGTCTATTCCGTGCAATTCAGTACTCGATGCCTTTGCGGGCCGGGGCGCCCGAGTCGTAGGGGTGCTTGTGCGACTGCATCACGGTGACCAGGTCGGCCAACTCGATCAGCTCGGGCGGGGCGTCGCGGCCCGTCAGGACGACTTCAACGTGCGGGTCGCGGCCGATCAGCAGCCGGCGGACATCGGCCCAGTCGGCCAGGCCCTGGGACAGGCAGTAGTTGATCTCGTCGAGGATGAGCACGTCGCAGCCGGCCTGGGCGACGGTCGTGGCAAGCTGCGCGAGGGCCTCTCGAATCTCGGCCCGCACCCGCCGCCGCGTGTCCGCATCGTCCAGGGAATGCCGCATGTCCCACGAGGCGTTGACGGCCCGCAGGGTCATCGTGGTCAATGCCGGCAAGGCCTCCCGCTCGCCCAGCTCCAGCGAGTCGGGCTTGAGGAACTGGCACACCACCACCCGCAGGCCATGCCCGGCGGCCCGCACTGCCAGCCCCAACGCGGCGGTCGTCTTGCCCTTGCCGGGCCCGGTATACACCTGGACCAATCCCCTGGATAGCATGCCCTTATCCTAAGTCATACCCGCTCCCGAACCAAGAGAAAACTTGCCCACAGAGCCGTGATGCACGGGCCCGCATGGCCAGGACATGCCCACGCGAGCGTGGGCATGCCACCCGGCCTGGACCAATCCCCTGGATAGCATGCCCTCATCCTAAGTCATATCCGCTCCCGAACCAAGAGAAAACTTGCCCACAGGGCCGTGATGCACGGGCCCGCATGGCCAGGACATGTCCACGCGAGCGTGGGCATGCCACCCGGCGCCGCAAGGGAGAAACGTGTGATTACTGAACAGGGTGGCCCCAGCATCGTCATTCCGAGTCCGCCAAGGGCGGACCGAGGAATCCGTTTTTCAGCGTCGCGCAGCGACACCGCTGTTGCAGTTGCGGCATGGCGTTGAGGGCTTGGTGGCGAGATCAACGTATACCCGCGTTGGAGAGTATGCTGCGGCATGGTGCCCTGCGGAAGAGCTGTTCGAACGGGTCCCTCCACTGCGGGCCTTCGGCCCTCCGGTCGGGATGACGGTGAGTGGGGTCCTGTCGTTGGGTGGCATGGCCACGCAAAGCGTGGCCATGGCGTGATGCACGGGTAAGCATCTTGAGGACATGCCCACGCGAGCGTGGGCATGCCACCCCCCCTGCGCGGGGGTGACAACGAAGGCCCGACCCTTCGGTCGGGATGACGGGGGGGCCGTGCGTTCGGGGGGCTGGTGCCCAGATGTGCGTGTTTTGTGTATGATAAGGGGTGGTGACGCGTCAAAAAGGGTAGAGTTCGACGAACGCACGATGATGGCCACATCGACCCAAAACGAATCGGCGCTGGCGTCGCAGGCGTGTCGTGGCGACCGGCGGGCCTTGCGGCGGCTGCTGTTGCGGCAGTGGCCCTGGATGCGCGCGATGGTCTGGGGCATCGTAGGCGATCCGCACGATGCGGACGACGTGCTGCAAGACGTGTGCGTGCGGGTACTGAGCCGGATCGGGACGTTGCGTGAGCCTGAGCGGTTCCGGCCCTGGCTGGCCAGCGTGGTCCGCCACCAGGCCATCAGCTTCCGCCGCCGGCGAAAACGGCGGCCGGGGCCGCTCGATCCGGCCCAGGCCGAGGGCATACCGGCGGCCGAGACGGCGAGTGCCGAGGACCAAGAGGACCGGCGGCGGCTGCACGAGGCGATCGAGGCCTTGCCGCCGAAGTATCGGGAAGTGTTGATGTTGCAGTTGACAGGTCGTTACTCGTATGCGGACATCGCGGAACTGCTGGGCATCCCGGTCACGACCGTCCAGGTCCGGCTGGTGCGGGCCCGGCGGATGGTGCACGATCACATGATGGGGATTCCGGTGAACAAGGTGCCACGAACATGAGCCAGGAAGACATGAGCGAAGATCTGTTGGACATCCTGATCGGCAAGCATATCGACGGCGAGATCACCCCGGCCGAGCAGCGGCTGCTGGAGGCGCATCTGTGGGATGAGCCCGAGGCGCGGGCGCTGTTCGAGCAGCTCACTTTGTTGCACGCCCGGATGGAGCAGGCCGTGAGCTGTGCCAACGCCCAGTCGACGGCGGCGGAGGTCGTTGTGGATCGTGCTTTGGCCCGCCGGCGGTGGCCCGTGGGTTGGCTGGGCGACGTGCGTCGCCGCTTTCCGTTTGCGGCGGGTCTGGCGGCGGGCTTGCTGATCGGCGTGGCCCTGCTGCTGGCCGGTCAGCGACTGGGTGCGGGCGCGCCGGGGTTGCCGAACGGCGGTCCGCAGGTCGCCGGGCTACCGACCGGACAGGAGCCGGCGGCCACGCTGGACGCCTCCGATGCGATGGGGCCCAGGCGGAACATTGAATGGGTGAGCTTTACCGATCAGGCCGGGGGCGAGTGGCTCGTGGAGGGCTACCGCTACCGCACGGAGCCGCAGGCCCGGCCATGCGGACTGTAATCGGGGCAGGACCGAGTGCAAAGCGTGCGAATCCAGGGGCTGAGAAGGGAAAGGACCGAGCTATGAAAACGCGGACGAAATGGTTGGTGGCTGTGCTGGTTGTGGCCGCGGCTCCGGCGGTTTGGGCCCAGTCGGCAGGCCGGGCCCATCACGCAACGCCGGGCCGGATCGAGACGGAACATCACATTTATGACCTGTACGGCGGCCCGAGCGGTGGAATGATGGGGGGCTATGGCGGCGGCGCGGGTGGCTATGGTGGCTTTGGTGGCTTTGGCGGTTACGACGCTGCCGCGCTCTACGCCGAGCAGGAGCGGCCCTACATCGGCGTCCAGCTTGATCCGAACCCTCCGAGCGAGTTGTTGGCCAAGCACCTGGGCTTTGAACCCGGCCAGGGGCTTGTCATCACGAACGTGGCCGCAGACAGCCCGGCCGACGAGGCGGATCTGGAGCGCGACGATATCATCATCGAGTTTCAGGGCGAGCCCGTCCGTGGCCTGGAGGCGTTCATAGATCGGGTTCGTGGCCAGGGGATCGGGCAGGAGGTCGAGCTGGTCGTTATCCACGAGGGCCAGCGCCGGGCTGTCCATTTGAAACTCGCCTCCATGCGTCAGCAGGTGGAGTGGAAGTACCCCTTTGAGCCGCAGATGGAGATGTGGTCGCCTGGGCGGGTCTTTCGCATTCCGCCCGGTCAGGACGACTGGATCGAGATCCCGTTTGACCAGATGCCCGACCTGGGAACCGAGCGGCGCGACGTGCGGCGGTTTTTGCAGGAGATTCGGACGTATCACCACGTGGACGACCAGGGGGAGCTGACGGTAACCATCATGGGCGACCCACGTCAGGAGGATTCGGCGTTGATCGTCGAGTCCCGGGGCACGCGGATCGAAACCACGATCGGCAAGCTCGACAAACTGCCGGACAAGTTCCGCGATCGCGTGGCCAAGATCGTCACCGAGGCGGCGCAACAGGCCGAAAAGAGGCCGCGCCGTGATCGCGTGGTTCCACAGCCGCCACTCGACGTGCGGCCGCCACAACTGGATTTGCCCCGGTGGCGCGAGTTCATGGAGGACATGGAACGGCGCATACCGAGGCTGGCCCCGGCCGACCGCGACAAGCTGCTGGACGAGCTTCGGGATCGGATGGACCGGTTGGACGACAAGCTTGAGGGCATGCTCGAACGGTTGCGTGAGCGGCCGGAGGAGGTCATACCCGGCTTGACGCCATCCGATCGAGACAGACTCATCGAGGAAATGCGCCGGCGGATGGACCGCATCACTGAGCAGATGCACAAGATGCAGCAGCGGCAGGAGGAGCTTTTCGACCGTCTGCACGACTACCTCCGGAGTCGCACCGATGACGACTTTGAGGGCAACCCGGAACCCAACGATGATGGACAGCAGCCGCAGGAGCCGGCTCCCGCGCCGAAAGCGCCGGCCCCCGGGCCGCGCCCTTCGAGCGAGCCGGTCACGTGATGCGGCTGTAGCGGACTCTCAATTTCACCGGGCCGACGGTTTATGGACCGTCGGCCCGGTGTGTTTCCGCCGGACCATGCGGAGGGACGCACCGCAGTCCGCCGTGCGGAGCCGGGATCAGTCCCTTGCGGAGGATCGCGGGGGCCGATACACTGGGGGACGTGCGAATCCCATTGACCCATTATGGTCTGCCGCAGATGGCGGTGTTTCCGGCGATCTTGCTCACGGCCATGGGCCTGGTCTGGTGGACCGGGTTCGGACGCTGGCCGGGTGCGGCGGTCCTCGTGGTCGAGGGCGTGCTGGTGGTGTTGCTGGCGTGGGTGGTGGCGTTTTTCCGCGACCCACATCGGGCGGTGCCGGATGATCCGCATGTGCTCGTGGCCCCGGCGGATGGACGCGTGACGGACATTGAGCAATTGGATTCACATCCCGAGTTCGACGGTCCGGTGCTTCGGATCGGCATCTTTCTGAGCATTTTCAACGTGCATATCAACCGGGCGCCCTGCGCCGCGCGGGTGGAGAAGATCACCTATCGTCCCGGCCTGTTCAAAAACGCCATGCACCCCTCGTCCGGGCGGGTCAACGAGGCCAACGAGCTTTGCATGACCCGTCTGGGTGAGCCCTGCGATCGGATCATCGTCCGCCAGGTCAGCGGCGCCATCGCCCGACGGATCGTCTGCGCCGCCTATGAGGGCCAGGAATTGGCTGGCGGCGAGCGGTTTGGGATGATAAAATTTGGATCCCGAACGGAGCTTCTGGTGCCGTGTCGCGACGACGTGGCGTGTGCCGTCGACATCGGCCGGAAGGTCAAAGCCGGCGCGACCGTCATGGTGCGGTATACGGCGCCGGACGCCGATTCAGACCGGTGAACGGACGATGAGGGCCATACGCATGGCCAGGAATCGTGGGGACGATTTGAGGAAGACCAATCTGCTGCGACGAGTCCGCCGCCAGCGGCTCAAGAGCGTGACGATCCTGCCGTCGTTGATCACGCTGATTAACGGCATTTGCGGGTTCGCGGCGATTCTGTTTGCCAGCCGGGGCGCGGCGGAGTTCACCTTCCACGCGCTGGACTTCTCGTCCAATTTCGCGGTGGCCGGGTATCTGATCTTCATCGCGATGATCGCCGACATGTTGGACGGACGCGTGGCGCGGATGAGCCATACCACCAGCAGCTTCGGCGGCCAGCTCGACAGCCTCTGCGACATGGTCAGCTTCGGGCTGGCGCCGGCGTTTCTAGTGCTCAAGGTGCTCGAAGGGCAGTTCATTGAGCATATCACGATGGCGGGGGCGTTTGCCGGCCTGCTGGTGCGCTTCATCTGGCTGTCCGGCGGGGTGTACATGGTGTGCGCGGCGATTCGCCTGGCACGGTTTAACGTGGAGAATGAAGAGGACGAAACGGCGCACATGAGCTTCGTGGGCCTGCCCACCCCGGCCGCGGCGGGCGTTCTGGTCAGCCTGGTGGTCTTCTACCAGGACATCCTGCTGGCCGAGGTCGGCCGCAGCGTGTTGTCGGCGTGGGTGGAGCCGGTGATGGTCTACCTGATGCCGTGCATCGCTATCGCCTGCGGGGTACTCATGATCAGTCGCATCCGCTACCCGCACCTGGTCAATCAGTATCTTCGTGGGCGGCGGCCCATCACGCATCTGCTCTGGCTGGCGGCGATCCTGGGCCTGATCTGGCTGTTCCGTTTGCAGAGCGCCCTGGTCATCGCCTTCTGCGGCTTTGCCCTGGTGGGCTTTGTGCGATGGTTTTACTTCAAGGTCATCCTGGCCCACCTGATGCGGCGGCCCGAAGCCGAGCCGCCCGTGCTGACCGTGCACCCGACCGGCGACCAATAGGCCGGTCAGCCCATCGATTCGGAGGACAACCCATGCGACGCGTGAGTCTCATCGTGGTGGCCGCCTTTGGGCTGTCGATGCCGCCCTCGGTCCGGGCCGGCGAGGCCCTTGACCAGGGCCTGGTGGCGCTGCAGCCGCCGGACGGCGGCGTATTCCTGTCGTGGCGGTGTCTGGCGACGGACCCGGCCTCGATGGCATTCGATCTGGTCCGTTGCGAGCTGGACGAGCGCGGCCTGCCCCATGCGGTCGGCAGCCGGCGCGTGGATGGCCGGACTTGCTTCCTGGATGCGGATGTGCGGCCCGGTGCGCGATACCGGTACTTCCTTTACGCGCGAAATCATACCGTGCCGGGTGCCTCGGTCGAGATCACGGTCCAGGGCAAGCCGCGGCCCTGGCTGTCGATCCCGCTGGCCGGCGCCTACGACGTCAAGAGCGTGGGTGTCGGCGACCTTGATGGTGATGGGCAGCTCGAAGTCGTCATCAAGCAGCCCGATTTCAATACCGATCCCTACCAGAAGCCCGGTTACTGGAAACGCAGCGAGACGACGTACACGCTCGAGGCCTACAAGCTGGATGGGACGCTGCTGTGGACCTATGACATGGGGTGGGCCATCGAGGCCGGCACGTGGTACAGCCCCTACGTGGTGTATGACGTGGATGGCGACGGTCGGGCCGAGGTCTATTGCAAGGCCGGCGAGGGCGACCCGCGGGAGGACAGCGGCCTGGTCACCAGCGGCCCGGAGTATCTGGTCAAGCTCGATGGCCGCACCGGCCGCATCACGGCCCGCACCGACTGGCTGACCCGGGACGGGTTCGCCGAGTACAACCGCTATCAGCGCAACTTCCTGACCGTGGCGTATCTCGATGGAGAACGCCCCTCCCTGGTCATGCAACGCGGCACGTACAACCTCATCAAGATCCGCACGCTGGATCGCGAGCTCAAGACCCTTTGGGAGTGGGAATCCACGGCGGAAGCGGAGCGTTACAGCGGCCAGGGCTCGCACGACCTGGTCGGGGCGGACGTGGACGGCGACGGACGGGATGAACTCGTGATCGGCGCGGCGGTGATCGACGACGACGGCCACGGCCTGTGGACGCTGGGCATGGGGCATCCGGATGCCTGCCACGTGGCCGATATTCTTCCGGACCGCCCGGGCCTGGAGATCTTCTACGGCTTCGAGACCAAGCAGCAGACCGGTGGTCTGTGCCTGGTCGATGCGCAAACCGGCGAGAAGCTGTGGACCCACCCCGAACCGACGCGGCACGTCCACTCGCAGGGCATGGCCGCGGACGTACTCGCCGATTCGCCCGGCATGGAGCTCTACGCCGGTGAACGCGACCTGCCCATCCGCTGGCTTTACAGCGCCGATGGCCGACTACTCCGTTCCTATGAGCAAGAGTCCCTTTCCCCGCGGCCCCTCTGGTGGGATGGAGACCGGATCCACGAGGTCTGCATGGAGGAGTCCATCCGCCGGTGGGATGGGCCGAGCCTGCTCGATCTGGACGGGCGTGTCGTGGCCGTTTTGGACGCCCTCGGCGATTGGCGCGAGGAGGTATTCGTGTCGGTGCCCGGCGAGCTGCGGATCTTCACGACCACGATCCCCACCGACACCGTCCGCGCGTGTCTGCTGCAGGATCACCTCTATCGGATGCACGTGGCCTCGCAGACCAGCGGGTATTACTCCGGCGCCCACGTGGGGGCGGCCGACCGGCCATGACGCCCCGACCCGCCGTGGCAATGTACGTGCACGTGCCCTTCTGCCGCGGCAAGTGCCGTTACTGTGCCTTCGTGTCCGAGCCGATTACGGTAAGCCGGGCCGAGCAGGTTGTACAGGCCCTCATCCACGAGGTCGGTAGGCGGGCGCAGCCCGATACCGTCGAGACGCTCTACCTCGGTGGTGGCTGTCCGACGGTGTTGCCGGAGGCGGACCTGCTGCGGTTCGTCACGGTGCTTGCCGAGTCGCATCCGCACGTTACCGAGTTCACCATGGAGGCACACCCGGCACAGGTGAGCGAGCCGTTGCTCCGCCGTCTGCGCGAGGCCGGGGTCAACCGGCTCAGTATCGGGGCCCAGTCGTTCGTGCCGGGTGAATTGCAGCGTCTGGGTCGCGCGCATACCGCGGCGGACGTGGCCCGCAGTGTGTACGCCGCCCGCCGGGCTGGATTTGACAACCTTTCGCTGGACCTTATCGCGGCGGTGCCCGGCTCGACGTTGGGCGATTTCGAGCATTCGCTGCGCTGCGCCGTCGACCTGGCGCCGCAGCACATGTCGGTCTACGCCCTGTCGTACGAGGCCGGTACGGAATTGACGCGGCAGCGCGATACGGGCCTGATCGAGCCGGTTGATGAGGAGACGGATCGCGGGATGACCTTCGCCGCGATTGAGATACTCGCCGCGGCCGGTTTTGAACAGTATGAGATCTCCAACTTCGCGCAGCCCGGTTTCGAGTGCCGCCATAACCTGACCTACTGGGCCAACCGGCCCTGGCTGGGCATCGGCCCATCGGCTGCAAGCTGGGACGGCGTCCACCGCACCGCCAACGTCGCCGACGTGGATGAGTACCTCCGACGGATCGCCGCCGACCGCGAGCCCTGGGATGAGGTTGTGAGCCCCGAGCCCATCGAAATCGCCTGCGAAACGGCGGTTTTGAACCTCCGTCGCAGCCGCGGGATCGACCTGGACGAGTACCGACGGGCCACCGGTTTCGACGCGATGGACCTGTTCGCCGAGGCCATCGCCGAGCACGTCGAGGCCGGGTTTCTCGCGTGCCGCGATGGGCGTATCTTCTTGACCACCGCCGCGGTGCCCGTGGCCGACCGTATCCTGTGCGACTTCGCCGCCCTGTGATCGGCGCAGCATTTCTCCTCAGCGATCTCGGTCGCCGGCAGCGTAATCAACTCCTGCAACGGCCACGCACGCCCTTCCGCGGGCGGCAGGAGACCCCGGCTTGCGCCCCTCGACCGGTTCACACAGGGCTGCGCCCTTGGGGTCTGAGACACAAGGCAGGTCCCTGAACCCGATCGTGCCGACCGTCGCGTTGTCCGTGATCACGGGGCCTGTACCATAGGCCATGGAAGAACCATCTGGTAGGCCGCGGCCTTCTGCTCGGGTGTGCTGTATTTCTGCTGGATATAGCTGGTCGGTACGTCTTCGCGATGAAGGCAGAAGTAGAGACGCGCCCGCATCGTGATGGGCACGCCCCAGCCGGCATAACAGGGCTCCCAGCCAAGACAGCTCTTAAGATAGGTTGTGGGCGTGTCAAACCAGAAGCCATAGGTCCCGTCCGCCTCGGTTTTGAAACGCGCCTCGGTACGCGTAATCATCCATACTTCGGTTCCCATATAGTCGTCTTCGTCCTTCACGACGACGGGATCCGGTGAAGGCGCCGACAAGTCGAAGATGGAATCGATGAGCGACTTCAAGGCGCCGCCGATGCTCATCAGGCACCCAAACCCCCCGGTGCCGACGCACGTCGAAACCGCTCCGGCCACCGCGCCGCCACTCTTGAACAACGCGCCCATCGTATCGGAGGCCTCTTCAGGATAGATCGTCAGAGTGTCGTCGCGTTCCATCAGGGTCACGGTCATGATCAGCTCCATGTCTCCGTCGATCGGAGCGAAGTAACCGTCCACGGCGGGGAAGACGGCCAATCCATGGCTTCGCAGAGCAGCCAGGTTCATCGGGAATTCTTCCAGCGAAGAGTCCAGATCGGGCTCGAAGTCAAGCCCTTGTTTGACATTCACCCGCTCACCGGAAGACCAGCGGATGGTGCCCGTTTCCTTCATACCCTTGGCGGTCATGCCGTTCACGAACGAGAAGAGCAGATAAGGCTCTTCGCCAAAATCGAGGTAATCGTCGGTTTCGTTGTACAGTGTCCGGCCTTCATCATCGGTGAACACATACTTGCTCGAGTATACATACGAGCCGGTATTATTCAGGATTTTCATGCCCATCCAGCGCAGGGTGTACCGGAGCGGACAGCCCGGGTTAGCGGGGTCTTCGGTGGCGTACTCGGTCTCGCAGTAGTCTTGGTGGTCCGGCACGCCGTCGCCATCCTTGTCGGGGCAGCCGTGAGGCCAGACGCCGGGAATGCCGGGACACTGATCCTGATCATCGGAGATGCCGTCAGTATCCATGTCGGGCAAAGGCGTGTAGGGGTATCCGACCGCATAATAGGCACACACGGCATCGGTAGGCGCCGATTCGACGCGACCTGCGGACTGGCCCGCCACAGAAATGAGGTTGTTTCTGTAGGCCGTCACCTGATAACAATGCATGTCGTCAACGGCGGGGGGCTGTTTAAGGATGTCGGTATAGGTGGACACGCCCGCGCCGACCAGGCCTATGGGTTGGAAGGTGCCTTCGGGCAGATCATCGTGGGCCGCGCGATAGATCAGGAAGCCGTCCTCATCAAAGGAGTTGTCCTGCCAAGCCAGGGCAATGGCGTATTGGGTCGGCTCGAAAGAAGAGATGTTCGTGGCTTCCAATCCGCCGGGCGCGGCCGGGGCGGTCTTGGGCTGCTGGGCCACGACCGAGCCGATGCTCTTGATCCTCTCCTGAATGAGATCGACGTTCAGCGGTTGATACAACCGCGCCGTCTCCTGCAGGAGGGTGGCGTCGAACAAGGCGTGTTTGGCCTCATAGGGCATGTTCCGGTATCGGTCCAAGGCTGTCAGGAAGGGGTCCATCCCCTCGCCCAGGCCGTCGAAGGCTTCGGCGAAGGCCAGATCCGCGGCCGTCGGATTCGGCGCGCCGCGCAGGTATCTTTCGAGATAGTACATGTAGACGGGCGTCAGATTGGCCGCGGCGGTCTCCTGGACGGAGTCGATTAACAGAAAATCGGCCGGACGGGGTTGGCACCCGGGGTCGGTGGGCGTCGTGCAATCCATCCAGGTCCGCGCCAGTCGTGCAAGGTCCAGGAGGTTAACGCGGCCATCGCGGTCGAGGTCTTCGGGCAGATAGCCCGGCTGGATCACCTCGGGGCGGGAGGCCAGGAGCGCAATCTCTTCGCCACTGAGCGCTCGAGTATAGAGACGCACCTCGTCGATGGCGCCCCTCCAGGTTCTGTCGCGCGCCTCGGCGTTCGCGCCGATCATGACGTTGCACGCGTTGAGCGCAATGGCTCCGCTTCTGCGTGCGTAACTGTCCTGCGCCCCATCCACGTAGATCCGCATGGTCGCGCCATTGTAGGTGCCCGCGACGTGATGCCACTGCCCATCGTCGACTGCAATCTGGCCGTGAACGGCGCCATCGCCGCTGAGCCCGGTTCCATCGAAGCTGGCGCTGGGAAAAGCAGCGTATCGGTGCAGCCGCCAGGCACTGTCTCCCTTTGTGACGATCGCCTGCCAGTCGCAATCGAACGCCGTGACTCGAATCCATGCCGCGACGGTCATTTGACTGGTGAAATTATAGCTTAGATGGTGGGGGATATCGATGTAGGTGTCGCCGTTGAACCCGAGGGCCAGCCCCCGGCCCGGCGCCCCCTCCACCCACAAGGGGCGGCGTCCCACGACCGCACCATGATTGCCGGAGGAGGAACCGTCATAAGCCACCCTCCCGCTGCCCTCGTTCAACGCCCAGTACCCCACCAGTCCCTCCTCGGGCTCGGCCGCTTGCACGAGCGATGAGAGGATCGCAAAGCCACACAAGAGGAAAGCAACGCGCATATACAGGTTCTTCATAATCGAGCCTCCTACGTGATGAAATGGGGATCGCAAGAAAAGGGTTTGAACCTCATCGTCATCGCAGGCGCAGCGCAAGGTGTGTGGGAGAAGACGGAGCAGCCCTCCTTTTCCCGTGTGTGTCACCTCCCTTCCACGGGACTTCGCACAGGCTGGTTTGCCTCCATGATCCTGAATACACTATACACCAGAATCCGCATGTAGCAAGAAACTTGAGATTCAAAATGCCTCATGCCTTTCTCTTGGGATGAGAGAAGGGCCCGACCGTGTTCTTGCGCAGGTTTTCCCTTCGCCCCCTCTCTGCGGTCGCCACGCCATCCCCGGGCGCAAAAGAAGAGCCGCGGGCCTCCTGCATCCCACGGCTCCTGCGTGTGTCTCTATCGTCTCCGCGAGCCTCCCTGCCGCGGTCTGATCATTGATCCTTGGCCTCGAACTCGGCGTCGATCACGTCCTCGCCGCCCTTGCGGCGGACCTCGCCCTCCGGCGGCGGACCCTTCGGGGCCTCCTTGGCGGCGCCGGCCGCCGCTTCCGGGCCTCGCTTCTTGGCCGCTTCTTCGTACAGCACCTTCCCCAACTGCTGCACCTCGTTGTTGAAGTTGTCCATCGCGCGGCGGATCGCCTCGCCATCGTCACCCTTGATGGCCTCCTTCAGATTGTTCATGGCGTTTTCGATCTTGCCTCGCACGTCGGCGGGCACCTTGTCGCCGTACTCCTTAAGCTGCTTTTCGGTCTGGTAGACCAACTGGTCGGCCTGGTTCTTCATGTCGATCACTTCACGCCGCTTGCGGTCCTCTTCCGCGTGCGACTCGGCGTCCTTGCGCATCCGCTCAACCTCTTTCTCATCCAGGCCGGAGCTCGACTGGATCTTGATCGACTGCTCCTTGCCCGTGCCCAGGTCCTTGGCCGACACGTTCAGGATGCCGTTGGCGTCGATGTCGAAGCTGACCTCAATCTGCGGCACGCCGCGGGGCGCCGGCGGAAGGTCCGTCAACTGGAAGCGTCCCAGCGTGCGGTTGTCCCGGGCGAACTCCCGCTCGCCCTGCAGGACGTGAATATCCACGCTGGTCTGGTTGTCTGCGGCGGTCGAGAACACCTCCTTCTTGCTCGTCGGGATGGTGGTGTTCCGCTCGATCAGCTTGGTCATCACGCCGCCCAGCGTCTCGACGCCCAGCGACAGCGGCGTGACGTCCAGCAGCAGGATGTCCTTGACGTTCTGATCACCGGCGAGCACCGCTCCCTGCACGGCCGCCCCCAGGGCGACCACCTCGTCCGGGTTGATGCTCTTGTTGGGGTCCTTGCCGAAGATCTCTTTGGCGATCGCCTGAACCTTCGGAATCCGTGTCGAGCCGCCCACCAGCAGCACTTCGTCAATGTCACCGCCCGACAGCCCCGCATCCCGCAGGGCCTGCTCGCAAGGCCCGCGCAACCGCTCGAAGATGGGCTCGGCCAGCGCCTCGAATTTGCTCCGCGTGATCGTGATCTGCAGGTGCTTGGGCCCGGATGCGTCGGCGGTGATAAACGGCAGGTTCACCGTCGTCTCCACCTGCGTGCTCAACTCGCACTTGGCCTTCTCCGCGGCCTCTTTGAGCCGCTGATGGGCCATCGGGTCCTTGCGCAGGTCGATGCCCTCGGTTTTGCGGAACTCCTCGGCCAGGTAGTTGATCAACACCTCATCCAGGTCGTCGCCGCCCAGGTGCGTGTCGCCGTTGGTGCTCAGCACCTCCAGCACGTTCTCGCCGATGTCCAGGATAGAGATGTCGAAGGTGCCGCCACCAAAGTCGAACACGGCGATCTTCTCATCCTTCTTCTTCTCGAGCCCGTAGGCCAGCGCCGCGGCCGTCGGCTCATTGATGATCCGCTCGACCTTGAGCCCCGCGATCGTCCCGGCATCCTTGGTAGCCTGCCGCTGGGCATCGTTGAAGTACGCCGGCACGGTGATGACCGCCTGCTCGACGGTTTCGCCCAGGTAGTCCTCGGCCGTCTTTTTGAGGTCCTGCAGGATCATCGCCGAGATCTCCGGCGGCGTATACTCCTTGCCCCGGATGCTGACCTTGACCGGCTCATCGGGCCCGCCCACGATCTTGTAGGGCACGAGCTTTTCCTCGCTGCTGACCTCCCGGTGTCGCCGGCCCATGAACCGCTTGATGGAAAACACGGTGTTCTCGGGGTTTGTGACTTGCTGGTGACGGGCGCTCTGACCCACCAGCCGCTCGCCCTTGTCGGTAAACGCCACGACGCTGGGCGTGAGGCGCGAACCCGACGCATTGATAAGTACTTTTGGCGCCGAGCCTTCCATCACGGCCACCACCGAGTTGGTCGTTCCGAGGTCGATTCCTATGATCTTTGCCATCGTTCCAGCTCCCTTCGAAAGAGGCATATCGCGCAAATCTCCACGGTAACCCCTTTCGCAAACCTCGTGCCAAGTCTCCTACAAGTCGCACAAGTACCTTTGAATAATGGGCTTATGGATTTTGTGTCCTTCAGGGCCATGTCATATTGACAGTCTGATTCGGCCGTGGAGGCGATTCCTGGCAGGTCTTCTACCTGTCTGGCGCGGGGCCTCCAGAGCCCGGCCTGGTCGACTGATCGGGGGATATGCCGCTCTCGACCGGATCGGTGTCGTGGGCCTCCAGCGATTCGAAAACGCCGGTTAGCTCGTCGACCTGCAGCCGAATGGCCTCCAGTTGCGGGTCATTCAGATCGGTGCACTCGCCGAGACGATCACTTGCGAATGTCGGTTCGCTCAATCGGGTTTCGCTGGCCCAGAGGGGTATTTCCAGCGTGAATTCAGCCCCCCGGCCGGGTTCGCTCTCCGCCCTGATGTGGCCGCCCAACAGCGCGGCGAGCTGGCGGGTGATGGCCAGCCCCAGACCGGTGCCGCCGAATCGCCGCGAATGACTCGTGTCGGCTTGGACAAAGGCGCCGAAGATGTTGCGCATCTGCTCCGGTGTGATGCCGATACCGGTATCACGGACGATGAATCGCAAGACGGGGCCTTTACTCTCTTCACCGACGTCGACGATCAGATCGACCGAGCCGGACGCGGTGAACTTGATCGCGTTGCCCACAAGATTCACCAGGCACTGCCGCAGCCGGGCCGGATCCGTGCGGATGCACGGCGGCAGCGAAGGGGCAAGGGTGACCCGAAAATCCAGGTCCTTGGCTCGGGCCGCGGGTTCCAGCAGCGAGGCGATCTGCTCTACGATCGGCCCCAGGGCGCACTCGACAAGGTTCATTTCGAGCTTGCCGGCCTCGATCTTGGAAAAATCAAGGATATCGTTGATGATGTTCAGCAGGTGCAGCCCCGCATGGTGGATCGTCTGCACGTGCTGTCGCTGCGTCTCATCCAGGCCATCCTCCAGAAGCAACTCGCTGAATCCGATGATCGCGTTCATCGGCGTGCGGATTTCGTGGCTCATGTTGGCCAGAAACTCGCTCTTGGCCCGGCAGGCGTCCAGCGCCTCCTGTGCCAGGATTCGCGCCTGTTCGGCGGCGAGCTCCAACTTGCGATTGGTCGCCTCGGCCTGGCTCCAAGCCTGGGCGGCCTCGTCCTTGGCGTCGCGCAGATCCTGCTCGTAGCGCTTCCGATCCGTCACGTCCTGCAGCGTTTCGACCGCGCCTACCAGGCGCCCCTCGGGATCCGTGATCGGCGCGGCGGTGAAGAACAGCCAGCGGCCCTCCGGCCCCATGTCCTCGAAAAAGGCTTCGCATTCGTACGCGCCGTCCGCGATCGCCGACGGTCGAAACGCCCGGCCGTAGTACCGGGTGATTTCCTTTGCGTCCGCATGGTCCAGCACGAGGTCCGCCATGATCGGTCGTGGCGATCGGTAAAAGGCCGACCAGTACCGGTCGGTCCCGACGATCTGATCGGCGTCGATGTCCGTCAAGGCCGCACAGGCGCGATTCCAATGCGTCACGCGATGGTTCTGATCGATCACCAGAGTCGGAACGGGACTGGCCTGGAGGATCTGGTGCAGACGCTCATGGGCCTCGCGACGGGCGTCTTCGGTGCGCTTGCGCTCCGTGACGTCCCGCACGAGGGCGTAAAACATCTCGGTCCCCGACAACTCGATGCAGCCCAGCGTCACCTCCGTGTCAAAGCTGCGGCCATCGAGCCGTCGGTGCCGCCATTCAAAGCGACAGACCTGGTCCATCCGCACCGACTCGAAGATGCCGGCCGCCCGTTCGCTCGACAGAGAGCCGTCCGGCTGCCGCTCGGGGCTGAAGTCCACCGGACCGCGACCGAGAATATCCTCCGCGGCGCAGCCGAACATCTCCAGGGCCCGCGGATTGCACTCCACAAACAGCCCCTCTCGAATCAGAAAGATGCCGTCTCCGGCCGAGGTGAAGAGCATTTCGTAGAGCTTCTTCCGTTCGCCGAGGACCCGTCGCACGCTGGAGATCTGCCCCCGAACCGACCACGCCAAGGCACCCAGTATCCACAGCACCGCCACGATTCCGCTGCATGTCCACTGCAGCGACGCGGGGCACCAGCCGGTCATGTCCTCCAGCAGGTACAGCCGCCAGATCCCGCTTTCGTCGGTCAAACCCGGAACCAGCCGCGTTGCGACGGCATAGCGCCGCCCATGAAGGACCGTCGGCGTCGTATCCAGGCGACACGGCAGAGGACGCGGTCCTGATTGGTCGGGACCAAACGCCCCGGCGAATTGTTGCGTGGCAACAAACTTGCGATCCTGCGACCCGGTCGCCCTGAGCAGCCACGACGGTTCCGATGCCGCGAATACGATTCCCGACGGCGAGACCAGGGCCGCCGATCCGCCAAGCTGCCCCAAGAATGCATCCACCGGCTCCAGCGGCATCTTCATCACCACGGCCCCGATCGGGGGCGATTCGGCCGGCGCCCCCCGGCCGTACACCGGCGAGGCGTAGTACAGACCCCGCTTGGAGGTCGTGACGCCCAACGCGGGGTAAACCACGTCGCGACCTTCCATCGCCTTCATGAAATAGGGGCGGAAACTGTACGTGTTGCCGGTCAGCGTCTGAGTGTTATCGGACCCGAAATGCGTGCAGGTGACCACGCGGCCCCGGCGGTCCATGACGTACAGGATCGAGCCGCCGAACGCCTGGCGCACCTGCTCCAATTCCGCGAGCAGGCCAGGTTCGTCTTTCACGGCGCGCCCGGCCACCACCTCCTGCACGCCGGCGTCAGCCAGACCCAGGGCCCGGGTCGCTCCCAGAACCCGCGCGTGCAGGAGCATGTCCGCCAGGCGGTCGACCGCTTCCTGAGCCGTTTGATTGAGCCGGGCATGATGCTGCACGGACAGGACCGCCCGTAGCGTCCAGTGGGCCAGGATCAAGGTCAGGGCCAGTCCCGCGATGAAGATGGCCGCGCACGCGACTCGACGAGGAACCCACCGCTGGATGCGGGGTGGTCGTGAGGGCCGCATCGACCGGCCCGCCGACTCTGATCCATCGTGTCTTATATAGAACTGCCGGTCCCCCATCCAGGGTCCCCCAAAAGGTCACACCCGCTGCGTCCGAGGCGCTCGGTCGCAGGTACCGACATATCGGCCAATTCGAAGGGGCACTTGGCGGGTTTGTATGAACGGCCGAGCCGTGATCCAGCCACCTCGTGATTGGCGCCAAAGCCGGGCCGGATGTCTACGTTTGCGCAGAGACGGACGCCAAACCGCTCCATCCGCGGATGGAAGCCGGCGCCGCCGTGGAACCTGCGCACCATCCGGCTTTGACGCCCGCCGGTGCGGGGAGTAGAATGGCCGGTGATTCGCGAATGATGGATATCCCCTCCAACACGAGAAAGGAAACAGGACCATGAAATCCAGATTATGGCTTGCAGGGCTGTTGATCTGCGCCGTCGGAACCCTCGCTCGGGCCGATGAGCCGGAATACGCCGCCGTCTTTGCCGATGGGGCCAAGATCGGGCACATGATGCACCAGCGTGTCGAGACCGACGGCCAGGTTCACACCACGGAGACGATGAGCCTTTCCATTGCCCGTGGCGGCGTCGTTCTGCCCATCGGTGTCCAGAGTACGACGATCGAGACGACGGACGGCAAGCCGCTCCGCTTCGAGTACGCCATGGACGCGGGCCTCATGAAGCAGAAGACCCGCGGCGCCATTCGTCCCGACGGACGGCTCGAGGTCGTCGCCGAGATGATGGGAACAACGCAAAAGCAGATCCTTCCATGGCCCAAGGGCGCGCTCATGAGTGAGGGGCTGCGCCTGCTGGAGCTCAAGACGGAACTGAAGGAAGGGGAGTCCTTCACCGCGACGGTGTTCGAGCCCAGCCTGCTGTCGGCCATCGAGGCGACGGTTACGGTGGGCCCCGTCGTGGAGGTGGACCTGCTCGGTCGGGTGGTGCGTCTGACGGAGACGACCGTCGTCATGCAGACGCCCAGCGGACAGGTGGTTACCAAGGCCTACGTGGACGAGGAGCTCAACGCCCTTAAGAGCGTTACGGAGATGCTGGGGATGCGGTTGGAGATCATCGCCTGCGACAAGATATTCGCCCTGAGCCCGAACGACGTGGTGGACTTTCTGGACAAGATGCTGGTGCCCAGCCCGCAGCCGCTGGATACCGCGGCGGCCAAGGCGCTGGTGTATCACATCGTGCCCACGCAGAACGATCACGCGCTGCAATTCCCCACGACGGATTATCAGCAGGTAGACAGGCCGGCCGATGGTTCGTATCGCGTGACGGTCCGGACCAAACCCCTTCCCACGGGGCAGACGTTTCCATACAAGGGTAAGGAGGCCGAGCTGCTAGAGGCCCTCAAGCCGACGACGTACCTGCAGTGTGACCAGGAGGCGATCCAGGACCTGGCCCGCCAGGCCGTCGGGTCGATCCGTGACGCGGGCCAGGCCGTCAAGAAGATTGAGGCCTTCGTCGATCAGTACGTCAGCGGCAAAAACCTGTCGGTCGGTTACGGCACGGCGCTGGAGGTCGCCGCGAGCCGGCAGGGCGACTGCACCGAGCACGCCGTACTCACCGCGGCGATGTGCCGGGCCATCGGTATCCCCGCGCGGGTGGTGTTCGGATTGGTCTACGTCGATGAGTTTCTGGGCCGGGAGCACGTGTTCGGCGGGCACGCCTGGGCCGAGGCGCGGGTCGGCGACACGTGGGTGGGTCTGGATGCCACGCGGAGCGCCCAGGGTTTTGGCCCGGGCTATATTACGCTGGCTCGGGGCCACGGCGACCCGAAGGACTTCTTCGGCATGATCCACACGCTGGGGTACTTCCGCATCGCCAAGGTCGAGTCGCGCTGAGGTTCTTTCTTCGACAGGCGCCAAGGCCCGAGTGTCTCTTGGCTCCCGTATGACGGACGAAGCCAGGGGCCCTGATCGCTTACGAACGCGGCTTGGAGACGAGGCGAGCACAATGCCGGCTCTTTTCCCCGTGGGGGCCTTGCCGGGCCGTCAGCGGGGGTCCTTTTCGCGGATCAGCGGCACGAAGCGGACGGGCATGCGCGACTCGCGGCGGACCGTGCCGTCGGCGTTCTTGTGGACGACGACGAGCTCCTGCACTGTGTTGCGTGGTCCCACGGGGATGACCATCCGGCCTCCGGGCTTGAGCTGGTCGAGCAGTGGCCGCGGAATATCCTCGGGGGCGCACGTGACGATAATCGCGTCGAACGGGGCCTCTTCGGGCCAGCCCTGGTAACCGTCGCCGATCCGCACGCGGAGGGTCTTGTAGCCGTGGCGGCGGAACGTCGCGATGGCCCGCTCACCGAGGGGCCGCACGATCTCGATCGTGAACACGTGGGGCGTGAACTCATTGAGGACGGCCGCCTGGTAGCCCGATCCCGTGCCGATTTCCAGCACCTTCTGGCCCGGGTCCAGGTCCAGCAGGTGCGTCATGTACGCCACGATATACGGCTGGGAGATCGTCTGGCCGAAGCCGATGGGCAGCGGCGAGTCGATGTAGGCCGCCCGGGCCTGGGTCTCCGGCACGAACCAGTGCCGCGGCACGTTCTGCATAGCCCGAAGGACGGCCGGATCGTTCAGCCCGTAGACGTCGCGCAGCGCCTCGACCATGCGACGGCGATCCTCCTCTCGCTCGCTCGAGCGCGGCCGCGTCCATACCTGATTGGGATCGCCGGGCACCGGCGTCTCGATGGCCTGCTCCCTGGCCGCCGGCTCGGTCGCCACGGAAGGCGGCCTGTCCTGCGCCTTTGGCGCATCGTTCTCTCGGCAACCGGCCAGTACCATCGCCGGCAGGATCAACAAGCCCAGACGCCCGGTCCACGGCCGTAACATGTTGTGCGCGGTGTGCGATTTCATCTCCTTCTCCGACCCCGAACGTTGACGCTTTGGACCCTCAAAAAACCAACAGCGGCGTGTCGATGGGTGCATCCACGAGGGTGGGATCCATGCCCAGATAATCGCCCACGAAGTCGTCGAGCCGATCCCGCGTCTTCTTGCTCAGCAGCTTGCCCACCTCGTGGGTGGCCGGCCCGCCGACCATGAACGGCAGCAGCGTCCGCTCCAGCCGGGGCCCGCGGCACTTGGCACAAATCTGGTAGCTGTGCAGCCCGGCCCGCGGCTCGCCGCTGACCAGACATCGGTCGATCCAGGGTTCGATGTCTTCGCCGGCGAGTGTTTCGTCGGGCAGCTCCGCCAGTCGCCTCAGCCGCCCGGCCCAGTCCACCCGCTCGGCCAGGTAGCGTTCGATCCGCGCGGTCGACTCGGCGCTCAGCTCGCTGCTGAGCTGCTCGGCGCAGGCCTGACACGTGGCGTGCTCAACGATCACCTCCGTGCCGCGAAAGACCTTTTCGATCATATACTCGCACGTCTCGTCGAGCAGGCTCCTCGAGCACACGATGCATCGGCTGAAGGGCCCGTCCTCGTAGACCGAGTGAAAGATCTTCGGAATCGGTACGTACATCTCCGGGCTGTCAAACACGTCCGGCTTCATACGCATGGTCCTTCATGGGGTTACTCGGTATCGGGCGGTTCGGCCGTCGCGGGGCGCACCCGACCGGACAAGAACACAATCACGGTTTCCACGGTCATCCAGGCGGCCAGAAGAAACACCGCGGTGCCCACCACGACAAGAGGCCACTTCTGGGCGTCGTAATTGGCCCGCAGGTTGATAACCATGGCCCAATTGGTCAAGACCAACATGATCAGGCAGGGAATGCCCGCCAGCAGGTAGATGAACCCGCCCTTTCGCTTCAGGTACATCGTGACGACCAGCAGTGCCAGGGCGGCGAGAAGCTGGTTGGTGGTGCCGAACAGCGGCCACAGACGCAGCGCTCCCGTGCCCGCGCCGCTGAAGATCAGGTGCCCCTGTTTGTCGGTGTCGGTGAAGGCCAGCAGGCCCGCCGTGACCACGGCGATGGTGGTGGCGATCCAGCGGTTGCCCAGACGCGGCAGCTTCAGGTCCTCGGCCAGCTCGCCCACGACGTAACGTTGGATGCGTGTCGCGGTGTCCAACGTGGTGCCGGCAAACGACGTAATAAACACACCCATGATCGCAAAACCCAGCGTCTGCGGGATGCCCATGGATTGCATTATGTTGGCGGCCCCCACCACGACGGGTCGCAGCCGGTCGCCCAGCGTCTGACCGCCGATCCAGGTGCGGTACTTGGCGTACCAGGCCTCGCTGCCGGTCAGGCCTTCATAGCCCAACCCGAAACCCGCCGCGATGCACAGAATGATCAATACGGCCAGCATGCCCTCGGTGAGCATCGAGCCATAACCCACGAACTGGGCATCGGGCTCGCGGGCGATCTGCTTGGGGCTGGTGCCCCCCGCCACGAGTGAATGAAAGCCGCTGACCGCCCCGCACGCGATCGTCACGAACATCATCGGCAGCAGCGGTGGCACCTCGGCTCCGAGCCGGTGGTTGATCGCCGGCGCGCTCAATTCGAGACCGTTTCCCACAAACGACGCGGTCACGACGCCCAGGACCAGCAATCCCATCATGATGAAAAGCTGCCAGGCGTTGATGTAGTCGCGCGGCTGTAAGAGGGTCGTGACGGGCAACGTCGAGGCGATCCAGGCATAGATCAGCAGGATAATCGTCCAGGTCCCGCCTGCGGACAGGCGCCCCATGTCCGGGATGCTGAACATCCCCGGTCGCACGTGCTCGATCCAGGCACCCAGACCGACCCCAACGTACATCGCCGTCACGGCCACGATCGTCGAGATCACGACGTTGGCGTTGCGTTTGTAGATGGCGTAGCTCAAGGCCAGGGCGATGGGGATTTCCAGCCAGACGGCCAGCACGCTCTCGGGATAGAGCTTGAAGACCGTGGCGATGACCAGGCCGAAGACGGCGATGATAATCAGCAGGGCAAAAAAGACGATCACGAAAAAGATGAACCGCACCCGCGGATTGATGTAGCGGGCGGCCACCTCCGAGACGCTCTTGCCCTCGTTCCGCAGCGAAACGACCAGCGTGCCGAAATCGTGCACCGCGCCCATGAAGATACAGCCGAACACCACCCACAGGATGGCCGGCAGCCAGCCCCAGATGATCCCGATCGCCGGGCCGACGATCGGGCCGGTGCCCGCGATCGAGGTGAAGTGATGTCCGAAGATGATGCCCTTGCGGGTGGGCACGTAGTCGATGCCATCCTGCTTTTCGCGGCTGGGGACCGGGGCATCGGCCCGCAGGCGAAAGACCTTCCGAGCCAGAAACCGGCCGTAGGTGTGATACGCGATGATATAGGCCGCCCCACATCCGACCATCAGCAGCAGGCTCTGCATGATCGACCTCCTGTGATTCCAAGATGCCGTCCGTGTCCCCCGTCGTCGGCGTGGTCCGGACGACGATGACTCCCTTTATATCAGGCCCGACCGTTCCCTGCCAGTGAAACCGCCGCCCGGCCACATCGAGGCGTTCGCGTCAATGCCGACGCCGCAGGAGCAGGCGGATCGGCACCTCGTCCAGGTCCAGCAGGTCGCGAAGCCGGTTGACGATGAAACGCTGAAACCCCGCGTCGAACCGGTCGGGATCGTTGACGAACAGCAGCAGGCTGACGGGGCGGACGCCCACCTGTGTGGCGTAGTAGATCTTCGGCAGGCCGCCATGTTTGCGGGCCACGCTGACCCGCTCCTGGCGGATCGCCTCCACGGCCTGGTTCAGTCGCCCCGTGGGAATCTGCAGTGACGCCTGCTCGTACAGGTCAATCGCCACGTCGAGCACGGCCTGCACGTTGCGCCCGGCGGTCGCCTCGGTCATCACCAGCGGCGCGTGCCGCAGCCCCGGCAGCACCGCATCCAGGTACGCGCGGTAGTCCGTGGCGTCGGCCTGGCCGCCGACCAGGTCCCACTTGTTGATGACCAGCACGCACGCCTTGTGCTGCTCCGTGATCTCGTGCGCCAGCTTCTTGTCGACCTGGGAGATCTCCACCGAGGCGTCGATCAGAAACAGCACCACATCCGCCCGGCGCAGGCTCCGCAGGACGCGAGTGTGGCTGTAGAACTCGATGCTGTCGGCCAGGCGGCTTTGCTTGCGGACGCCGGCCGTGTCGATCAGCAGCAAGGTCTGCCCCGCGTAGTCAATCCGCACGTCCACCGCGTCGCGGGTCGTGCCGGGCACCTCGCTGACGATCACCCGCGGCTCGCCGGCCAGGGCGTTGATGAAGGTGCTCTTACCCACGTTGCGTTTACCCACCACGGCGATCCGCATCCGTTCGGGTTCGACCGTCTCCGCCGGCAGGTGATCCAGCGCCTGGCTCATCCGCTCCATCAGCACCGTTTGGTTGACGAAGTTGATCGCCGAGATGCATAAGGCCGGGCCGAAACCCAGCCGCGCGAATTCCCCGGCCTGGCCGAACATCGCCGGCGTGTCGGCCTTGTTGGCCACCAGCAGCACCTCCAGCGACTGTCGCCGAAGCAACTGGGCGATCTGCTGATCCAGCGGCATGAGCCCGTCGCGGACGTCCACCATGAACAGCACCAGGTCGGCCCGGTCCAGGGCCTGGCGAATCTGATGCTCGACGTGCTCGGTCAGTTGGTCGCTGTCGACGATGCCGTAGCCGCCGGTGTCGACCAGCTCGATGTAACGCCCGCCGCACTCGATGATGGTGCTGATGCGATCGCGCGTGACCCCCGCCGTCGGCTCGACGATGCTGATCCGCTCGCCCGCCAACGCATTGAGCAAGCTGCTCTTGCCCACGTTGGGCCGCCCCACAATCGCTACTACGGGTATCGCCATGCGCTTGTCCTGTCGGGTTCTACCGTTTACCCCACGCCAAACGTCGAAGTATACCGCCCGCCCGGCATCGGCGAAAGGGCCCAGAGTCATCTTCTGCCCGGTTCCGACCGTAGACGCGGCGGTCGTGGCGCGGTAGGCTCAGACGGACGGGGCCAACGCCCCCGCGAGGTGATCCATGCCGGACAAACGTAAACATCGCGGACCGCATCCCGACGACCGAACCCTGTTCGCGCCGGACCAGTGGGCCCGGTTGCGAGGGGCGGTACGGGATTACTCGACCCTGCTGACATGGGGCTACGCCCCGGCCGGGGCGCTCAAACTGGTCGGCGATCACTTTCGCCTGGTGCGGCGGCAGCGACTGGCGGTCATGCGGGCCGCATGCGGCGAGCCGCAGCGCCAAGGCCGACAGGCGCGGCGGATCGAGCCACGCGAGCTGGCCGGGCGGGAGGTGGTGATCGACGGCTATAACCTCCTGATCACGGTCGAGGCGCACTTGGCCGGGGGCGTGGTGCTTCGTGGACGGGATGGGTGCCTGCGGGATCTGGCGGGGATGCACGGCTCGTACCGCCGTGTTGAAGAGACGGCGCCCGCCCTGCGGCGGATCGGGGAGGTGCTGGTGGATCTGCGGCCGGCCTCGGTCCATTGGCTGCTGGATCGGCCCGTGTCGAACTCCGGGCGGCTCAAGGGGATCATCGAGGCGCTGGCGGCCGAGCATGGCTGGCCGTGGCGCGTCGCACTGAGCGAGTGCACGGACCATGATCTGGCCATCTGCGAAGGGCCCATCGTGACCAGCGACAGCGCCGTGCTCGACCGCTGCGGACCGTGGTGCAATCTGGCGGCCTGCATTGTGGAGCGTTGTCCCCGCTCGGAGCCGATTATCGACCTGAGCGACGAGGCAACCGCCACCCCGGCTGTCCGCCCGGACACCGCGTCGTGATCGTCGCGGCCCGTCACTTGGGCCAGTCGGCCGGGCAGGGTTGCAGCCAATACGCCGCCAGGTGGGCGAAGTCGGCCACGTTTACCGTGCCGTCGCCGTCCAGATCGGCCGTCAGCTCCGGCGACGGGGGCTGCATCATCCACTCGTCCACCAGCCAGAGCAGATCGTCCAGATCGACGAGGCACGGTTCATACCATCCCGGCGCCCCCGGATCCACGATGATCCCGTTACTCCACAGGTCATTATCGCCCCGTTGGCCGTCGACAAAGTGCAACACGATCCGACGGTCGAATATCTCCGCGCCGGTCTGGCCATCGTACATGAACGGGTACCAGTGCGGCGCGGGCTGGGCGTGCGTCGGGCCGTACTTGTAATACACATCGGGCGTGGAGCCGGGCGGTAAGTCGAGCGTCACGGTCGTCGACCCGCCGATCGGCAGACCCATGACCGTAAAGCCGATGAAGTCGAAGACGAAGTTCCAGTCATCCGGCACATCCGGCGGCGAGGGATTGTCCTGCACGCCCACGTTGCCCAGCATAACGTCGTTCGGACACGCCACCGTGACGTAGGCGTAGTCGTTGTTTGTGTGAAACGATGTCACGTTGTCCTGTTGGCTGTCGGGAATACCGTCGCCGTTGCCGTCATAGCTGGGGTCGCTGCCATCGGGCCCGGCTTCCAGGGCATCGGGTATCCCATCATGGTCCTCGTCCGACCCTCGCCGGGTGAAGTAGGTGATCTTCTCCTCCCGCTCGTGCACGGCGTGCACGCCTCCGGCGATATCGGCGGCCACATCGAGCTCGTGGAAGGCGCCGGCGCGAACGGTCAGATACTCGAAACTCCGGTCTCCCGCCTCGCCTATGGCCAGGCCGAATCCCTCTTCATCAAGGCTGTTGTAGGCGATGACGGGCACATCTCCCGGCGCTATCGCGATATGGTTGGCCCCGCTGGTGAACTCCCCCTCTTCGACCAGGTCGCCTTGCCAACTGCCGTCGATCCGCACCGCGTGGCGATAGTCTTCCCGCGGCTGGCCCTGGCCGCTGACATAGCTGATGTGGGGCCGGCCCAATGAGTCGACGACGATATCGCACACCATGCCTTCCATCTGGCCGCCGCTCCAGAACGTCTCCACGGCTTCGGCGTCCTGCCAGACGCCGTCCGGTGCGTTGGTCATGTACGCAATGCCCTGATACTCGACGGGCCCTCCGGGGATCAGGTCCCACGTGTAGAAGGTCACATGCGCGTGGTCCTGGGAATCCAACGCCAAGGCCGCGCGGTCGTAGGCCGTCGTCAGGACCCGGCGTTGCCAGGAACCGGACGTGTTCGTACAGTACACCAACGGGCTCGGATCGGCCATGCCCCAGCAGTTCATGTAGATCACATGCGCGTGGGCGTCTGCATCGACCTCCAGGTCGACGGACCAGACACCGGCATCGTGATACGTGGTTCCCGTCTCCCAGATCACCTGTTCGGCGACAACCACCGGCTTTGACCACGCGCCGGCACGGTTGTGTATGTACTCTAATCGGTGTGTTTGGTCGAAGGTGACGCCCCGCACATCCAGCTCCACGTCGTCAACCACGTAGACAATGTGGGCAAAACCCTCTGCGTCGAGGGCGATGTCCGAATACAGGGCCTGCTCGTAGTAGTAGTGTGGATTGCCGATCATCATGGGGTCCGGGTGGCCGGTTCCGTCGAAGACGATGTCCCGCTGCCAGCGGCCGCTGCGATTGGTGGCGTAGATGATGTCGTCCCAGCAATGCACGAGCGGATAACTGACCCACGGGTCCGGACTGAAATGTTCGATCTGTCGCAGACCGTCACGGGTAAAACAGATATGTGCCGCCCCGGTCGCATCCGCCTCGATTCGCGGCCACCAGCCATCGCCCAGGTCCTTCTTGAGGAACTCCACAACTCGCGTGAAGACAGTCGCCATGTTATTGACCGCGATGGGATCGTCCGTGCCCGCGTCGGCGCTGCCGCGGGCGCTGATTCGTCCGGTCCGAAGCGGCCGGACCACGACGGTGACCTCCCCGACCCAGCCCGGTTCCAGGTCGCCCATGGGACAGATCACGGTGGGGTAGTCTTCCAGAACCACGAAGTGACAGAGCCCGCGCGTACCGTGGGCCGACACAAACTCCACGGCGTCGCTCAATCGCACGAAGCCCGCAACCCCCTCGGCGGTCTCCGGGCCGTTGTTTCGCACCACCAGTTGATAGATCAGGTGGTCCCCCACGGCCACCGGATCGGGCTGATCAGTGAGGCTGACCTCAAGATCGGCCCCGGTCGGGCGTTCGTAGTCCAGATAGAAGACGTCCGCGTTGCCGTGCCGTTCATCGGTCCAGACGACACGATAACCGTCGATGTCCGGGTCGGTCTGGGCGTGCTCTTCGGTCACGAGCGGAACGGTATGGCCCGTCGTGAGATCATACAGGTAGATATCCCCGTCGGGATCGTTGCGGTAGTCCACCCAGACAATGGCCGCCTGCGAGACCGCAGGGGTCTTCTGTTCGCTTGCGTGACTCGTAATGCGCGTCTCCGTCTCCGTGCTCAGATCGTACAGGTAAATGTCCCAGTTGCCGTTGCGATTCTCATCCCAGACAACCAAGTCGCCGCAGAGGCGGACACTTTCCTTGTACCCTGTGGTGTCGGTAACGGCGCGTTCCGTCTGCGTCGCCAGGTCGTACAGCCGCACGTTGCGGTAACCCGTCCGATCATCCAGGCAAACGATGCGGTCCCCGGAGATGTCCGGGCTGTACTGGGCGCCGGGGTCCTGCCAGATGACCACCTCGCCGGGAGCGGCCAGGTCGTACATGTAGACGTTGGGCGGATTGGTCCCCCGCGTGTCGTGCCACACGACCCGCGTCCCCGAGATCGCCGGATACATCTGAAATCCCCCCGCGGTCGTCACGGGTGACTCGCTCGACGTGGCCAGGTTGTACGTGAACACGTCGTTGGTCTGCTTGAACGCCGAGCCGAACCGATTGTCCTGCCAGACGATGCGCGAACCGTCAATATCGGGGTACCACTGCGCCTGAGGCATGGTGCAGATAGCCCGTTCCGCGGCCGTGGCGATGTCGTACAGATAGATGTCGTAGTTGCCGTTTCGGGAGTCTCGCCAGACAATCCGGGTGCCCGAAACGGCCGGTTGAGCCTGCGTGCCGGGGTCGGTCGTCACCCGGACTTCCTGAAACTGCGCCCAAGCGGAACCGGTCGCAATCAGACCGCACGCCCAGACGATCCACCCTTGGGGAGCACGTTGAGAACTCATCCCTCTACCTCCGGATAAAAGCGAAAGAACCGGTTGCCCTCTCAACCGGACATACGCCGGTTGCAGATGGTACTATTAGCATATCTTCTTTGGCCCTTCGTGTCAACGTCGGAGGGCCTGAAATGGGGCTAACGCAGCCCTGCGCAGCCTCTACGCCGGTCCCCGGCATGGCTTGTCGTGCGTTTTTCACGGATGGCCAAGAACTTGGATAAGTCAAGATGGACGTTTTTGGACGCGAGCCTTACGATGACGGCTATCGAATACGAACGCGGCCGGGGCCTCAGAGGGAGCAGCCCAGATTCCCGCAGGGGCGTTGCTCGGCCTTGCGGTCTCGAGGTGGAAAGGACTCTATGATGGGCCAAGCCAAGCTCCAGCGGACGATGGGGTCCCTCGGCGTTTTCAGCGTGGCGGCCGGGGCCATGATCAGTTCCGGGCTGTTCGTTCTGCCCGGTTTGGCCTATTCCAAGGCCGGCCCCGGCGTGATTCTCTCGTATCTGCTGGCGGCCCTGCTGGTTCTGCCCAGTCTGTTGTGCGAGGCCGAATTGGCCACGGCCATGCCTCGTGCCGGTGGTGCGTGCTTCTTCGTGGGGCGCAGCTTGGGGGCGGTGTGGGGGCTTTTCGGCGGTCTGGCCCTGTGGTTCTCCCTGGCCCTCAAGAGCGGGTTCGCCATCATGGGGATCGCCCTGTTCCTGGAAATCCTTCTGGATCGGTTCGCAGGCATGCCCCTCGGCGCCTGGCAGGTCCGGCTTCTGGCGGTCGCATGCTGCGCCGGGTTCACGGCGATCAACGCCTTGAGCGTTCGGCACGCGGCGGGATTCCAGGTGGCTCTGGTCGGGGTGCTTCTGGTGGTCTTGGTGCTGTTCGTGGGCAAGGGATTCGGCGAGGTTCAGGTTCAGCAATTCGACGGGTTTCTGGCGCGGGGCTGGATGGAGATTCTGGCGACCTCCGGCCTGGTGTTCGTCAGTTTCGGCGGTCTGACCAGCGTGGCCGCCATCGCCGAGGAGATCCAACATCCCGGTCGAAACCTACCGCGGGGCATGTTTGTGGCGTGGCTCGTCGTGACCCTGTTCTACGTCGGCGCCGTCGCGGTCACCGTGGGGGTGTGCGACCCGGAAGATCTGGCCGCGAGCAACGCGCCGCTGTCGTTGGCGGCCGAGCGGTTTATGGGATTCTTCGGTTTCATCGTGCTGGGCGTCGCGGGTATGGCGGCCTATGTGACGACGGCCAATGGCGGAATCCTGACGGCTTCGCGGACACCGATGGCCATGAGCCGCGATCGGCTCCTGCCGCCCGGTGTGGCTTGGGTGCATCCCCGCTTCCAGACGCCTCTGGTCAGTGTCTTGCTGACGGGGGGGTTCCTGGCGGTCGCCTTGGTCCTGCTGGACCTGGAGGCCCTGGCGAAGACGGCTTCGACGCTGTTGATCCTCCTGTTCCTGCTGGATAATGCCAGCGTCATCATCATGCGCGAAAGCCGCATTCAGTCCTATCGCCCCAAGTTCCGCGCGCCGCTCTATCCCTACATGCAGGTGACGGCCATCATCCTGTATGTGCTGCTGATTGTGGATATGGGGCTGGCGCCGCTGGGCATCTCGGCCGGATTCATCACGCTGAGCATCCTCTGGTATTTTATCTACGTTCGGCAGCGCGTCCGCCAGGTCTCGGCGGCGATGCACGTGGTGGAGCGGGTCACGGACCGTCAACTGCGGACCGTGACCCTGGAGGATGAGCTGCGGGACATCCTGATGGAGCGGGATGCGATCGTGGCGGACCGGTTCGATCACCTGGTGCAGCGCTGCGAAATCCTGGATATTACCGGCCGCCGCGTGGCCGAGGAGGTGTTCGGCCGGGTGGCGGCGGTTTTGTCGGCGCGACTGGGGCTCCGTGAGAAAGAGCTGTTTGAGCGGTTGGTCCGGCGCGAGGCCGAGGGCTCGACCGTCATCACGCCGGGCCTGGCGATTCCCCATATCATCGTACCCGGTGAGCACCGCTTCGACCTGGTTCTCGTCCGGTCGGTCGACGGGATCGACTACCCCAACACCGATCAGCCGGTCCACGCCATGTTCGTCCTGGCCGGCAGCAAGGATGAACGCAACTACCATCTGCGGGCGCTGATGGCCATCGCCCACGTCGTGCAGGGCAAGGACTTCGACAAGCGCTGGCGGCAGGCCCGCGACGCGCAGGCCCTTCGCAATCTCATCCTGCTCTCCACGCGCCCGCGAGACACGCAGACCTGAGCGGTGCCGATCCCGCCGTCAGGTTCCGCGGCGGATTTCGATGCTTCGGGCGTGCGCATCGAGCCCTTCAGTCCGGGCCAGGCGGATGATGTGCTCACCGTCGCGGGCCAGGCACTCGGCGCTGCAGGCGATGATGCTGGTGCTCTTGACGAAGTCGTTGCTGGTCACGGCGCTGTAGAACCGCGCGGTGGTGCCCGTCGGCAGCGTGTGGCTCGGCCCGGCCCAGTAATCGCCCACGGCCACGGGGCTGTAAGGGCCGATGAACATGGCCCCGGCGTTGACGATCCGTTTGGCGACGTCGGCATCGGCCTCGCCACACTGAATCTCGAGGTGCTCGGTCGCGCACGCGTTGGCGAAGTCGATCACGGCATCGAACGCGTCGAACACGATGATCTTACTGTAATCCAGCAGGCAGCGGACTGTCTCGGTGCCACGCGGCAGTTCCACCACCTGCTTTTTCAGCTCCTCCAGCACCGCCCGGGCCAGGTCGGCCGAGTCCGTGGCGACGATCGCGCTGCCGGGGGCGTGCTCGGCCTGGCTGAGCATGTCGGCCGCCACCCACGCCGGGCGGGCCTGGTCATTGGCCACGATCAACACCTCGCTGGGTCCGGCGATCGAATCGATCCCCACGTAGGAACCGGCGACTAGCTTCTTGGCCGTCTGGACCCATGTGTTGCCGGGTCCGACGATCTTGTCCACCCGCGGGATGGTGCGCGTCCCGGCGGCCATCGCCGCGACCGCCTGCGCCCCGCCGACGCGATAGACCTCGCGAATGCCCAGCTCGTGACAGACCGCCAGGATTACGGGGTGGATCGTGCCGTGATAGCGTGGAGGAGAGACGACGGCGATTTCCTCAACGCCCGCTACCTGGGCCGGCACCGCCGTCATGATGACCGTCGAGGGCAGCGGCGCCGACGCCCCCGGCACGCACACGCCCACGCGTCGGATGGGCGTATACCGCAGACCGGGCGAATCGGCCTTGCCCCTGTCGCCGATGAAGATGGCCGACTGGTACGTGCGCACGTTGTCGATGGCCCGACGCAAGGAGTCCAGCAGCGCCGGGTCCGTACGCGCGTGGGCGTCACGCATCTCCTGTTCGGAGACTCGCAGCCGCTCCGCGTTGAAATTGGACGCATCGAACCGACGGGTATACTCGATCAGCGCTGCATCGCCTTCGCGAATCACCTTTTGGACGATCTGCATGACCGTGTTGAATCCATCGGACCCCGGCTCGAAGCTCGCCTCGGCGGCAAGCATCCGGCGCAGCCCTTCAATCTGGCTCCCAAAACCGGGTTCAGAGGAATGGATCAGTATCCGGTCCAGGTGTTCCAGTCCGTCGGTCATCGGAAGTTTCCGTGGGTGTAGGTGCGCACCGCCCGCTGAAGCAGAAGGTAGTATTCATTGTTATATCGGGTGACGATCCCGGAGACCCGGAAACGCATCTGACGCGGTGACGCATCCAATATGCCCTCGGTCCGCTGGAGCACGGCATCGGGCAGCACGTGGAACGAGAGCCCTTCGATCTTGCGGCCGAACCCGTCCAGCACAAAGGTCCGCTGGCCGGTCTTGCCGGTGAAGTAGCCGGTGCGATCCACCATCGCCACGTCGCGGTCGCCCTCCAGCATCTGGGGCAGCTTCTCCAGGTCCAACACCACATCCGGCCGAAGTCGCTGGCGGATGTGGTCGGGCAGGATCGACGGTTCGTTGGGATCGGGCGGCGGCGTCGCTTCGACCGGTGTAACCTCGGCGGGGACCACCGGGGCCGTTCGCGTTGGCACGAAGTGCACGCAATAGAGGTAGTTGACACCGCGATACAGAGTAACCCGCGCCGTCATCCACACCCCGAGGGTCTGGCGGCCGGACTCGAACAGGGTGGTCATTTTTTCAAGGGGATTGGACCGCAGCAGCTCAATCGGCGTATCCTCGGCGATCGCGCGGCGTCCGTCGGTGAGCGGCTCGGCGGGAATGAACACCCACCGTTTGTCCTCGGTCGGGCGGACGATGCCCCGCGTGCCGAGAAGAACGTGTCCATCCCGCAGGGGTCCCTGGCGCGGTTCATCGGCTTCGGCCGCCGCAAAAAGCGGGCCGGTCACTCCCGCGGCCAGCATGATCATCACAGCGAACCTTCTCATTGCGGTATCCCTTCCTGCACGGTCAAGCTGCGCTGAAGGATGTCCATGACCTCTTCGACGTCCGCGGCGATGGCCAGATGCTCGCGGCAGCCCGCATCCATGCCGTCCATCAGGTTCAGCAGCGGATTCCAGAACGTGCCTAGAAGCACGATTGGCCGGCCGACCGGACCCAAGCGTTTGTTTTTGAGCTCCCACACCTCGGCCAGCTCCAGCAGGGTGCCCGTCCCGCCGGGCAGGACCACGTAGCCCTGCCCCAGATCCACCAGGCGGGCGAGACGCTCGACCAGCGAATCCGTGCGGAGCTCCTCGGTCACGAATTCGTTGGGGCCGCCGCGGCCGAACGCCGAGCAGGTCACCCCGATCACACGGCCGGCGACCCGATGGGCCCCTTCGGCCGTCGCCCGCATCGTGCCGCCATAACCGCCGTTGGCCACCGTATAACCGGCCCGCGCGAGGGCCTCTCCCAGGCGGCGGGCCTCTTCGTACAGGGCCTCGCCCGGCCTGGCGTGGCTGGTTCCGAAGACGGTGATCGTTGTACTCATGGCATGGCCCGCGCCCGTTGTTTCGTATATCGCAGTAACCCTCCGGCCAGCAGGATCTTACGATCCCGCTGCGTCAGGTTGAGCCGGCAACGAAACTCGAAACCACCGCTTTTGTCGATGACCGTCACGGCGTCACGTTCGCGCACGGCCTGGGCCAGTTCCGGAATCTCGATATCACGGCCGGCCTGGAGTCTATCGTAGTCGGCCTCATTCTCGAATTCGAGCGGCACAATGGCGAAATTGATCAGGTTGGCCTTGTGAATACGCTCGATGCTCTTGGCGATGACGGCCCGGACGCCCAGCACCATCGGGCACAGGGCGGCATGCTCCCGGCTGGACCCTTGTCCGTAGCTGGCGCCGGCCACCACGACGCCGGCCCGCCCGCTGTTCTTGAGCGCCAGGGCCCGCTCGGCGAACGTGGGTTCACCCGGCTCATTGAAACACTCGAACACCACCTTGGCGTATTCGGGGGCGTTTGACCGATGCTTCAGGTGCACCCCGGCCGGCATGATATGGTCGGTCGTGATCTTGTCCCCACACTTGAGCAGGACCTGCCCGTCCAGCGACTCCGCGAGGGGCGGGGGCGTCTCGGGCACGACGATCGACCGTCCGCGGATCACCTCGGCCGTGGCGGCCTCCTCCAACGGCAGGGGCGGATCGATCATGCTGTCGTCCGTCTCAAACTGTTTGGGCAGCTTGATCGCACTGTAACGGATGCCGACCGCATCCCGCAGCGTACGCGGGTCGGTGATCTCCCCCATAATCGCCGAAGCGACGGCCGTTTCCGGGCTGACCAGATATACGCGGTCGCCGGGAGTGCCGGACCGGCCGGCGAAATTCCGATTAAACGTCCGCAGACTCACCACACCCTCGGCCGGGCTGAACCCCTGACCGATGCACGGGCCGCAGGCACTCTCCAGGATTCTGGCCCCCGCGGCGATCATATCGGCCAGGGCGCCGTTGGCGGCCAGCATCCGCAACACCTGGCGGCTGCCCGGCGCGATGGCGAACTCGACGTGCGGATCGATCCGCCGTCCCTTGAGCACGGTCGCGACCCGCATCAGGTCCGTGGCGCTCGAGTTGGTACAACTGCCGATAATGACCTGGTGGACTTTCAAACCTGCCAGTTCCGCAATGGGCCGGATATGGTCGGGCGACGAGGGGCACGCCGCCAGCGGTTCCAGTTGCGACAGATCGATCTCGACCACGCGGTCATATCGGGCGTCCGGGTCTCCCGCCAGGGGGCGGTAGGCGTCGCTCCGGTCCTGGGCGGCCAGAAAGCTCTGGGTCATGGCATCGCTGGGGAACAGGCTTGTCGTTACCCCCAGTTCGGCGCCCATGTTCGTGATCGTCGCCCGCTGGGGCACCGTCAGGTGGGCGACGCCCTTGCCGAAGTACTCGACGACGCAACCCACGTTGCCCTTGGTCGTCAGGATCGACAGCAGCTTAAGGATCACGTCCTTGGCGGTCACCCAGTCGGGAAGCTTGCCTGTCAGGTGGACGCCGATCACCCGGGGACAGGTCAGGAAGAAGGGCCCGCCGCCCATGGCCACGGCCACGTCCATGCCGCCGGCGCCGATCGCCAGCATGCCCACGCCGCCGGCGGTCGGCGTGTGCGAGTCGCTGCCCAGCAGCGTCGCCCCCGGCCGGGCGAACCGCTCCAGGTGCACCTGGTGGCAGATGCCGTTGCCCGGCCGTGAGTGGTAGGCCCCGGCCTTGGTGGCGATGCTCTGCAAATACAGGTGGTCGTTGTGATTCTCCGGCCCGAATTGGGCCATATTGTGGTCGACGTAGCTGACCGACAATTCGGTCTTGACGCGACCGATGCCCATCGACTCGAACAGTAAAAACGCCGTCGTACCCGTGGCATCCTGGGTGAGTGTCTGGTCGATCCGAATGCCGATGGACTCGCCGACAGTCAGCCGCCCCTCCACGAGGTGGCTTTCCAGTACCTTGTACGTCAATGTCTGCACCATCGATCGTTCCCCAACGCTTGTCGCGTGATGTGCCGCCGATGGTGGCTACTTTACCAGAAGGGGTTTGTTCAGGTAAGCCCTTTTCGGGGCTTAACCCGGCGCATCGGTCGGCCGATCAGTTGCAGTGTCCCTGCTTGGGAAAGGTCCGAGAAGAGGGCGGGTTTGGCCGGCGATTGACCCCCGTCACAAGGTGGCGTAAACTGTCTGGCCTTGCCGCGCTTGACGGGTCAAGGTGTCATGGACCGAACCGCTCATTCCGGCTCGTTTTCGAGTCAGGGCAGGGAAATCAGGGTGTTCGGAGGCGGTCGAAGAATTGTCGCGGTTGAGGGAGGCGCCATGCCCGGATTGAACGTGGTGTATAACTTGAAAGGTCCGCTCGACGACAGGGGGCCTGTGCTGGACCGTGCTCTGAAGGCATGCTGCGTGGGCGATGATTATCGGGCTGAACATTTGCACGACGGTTCAGCCTTGGTCATCACTGCTGCTCGGTACGCAGAGTATCCGCTCCGATCTTTTGAGAACGACCGATTCCGCGTCTTTCTCGAGGGCCGGATTTACGGTCTGGCGGATGACGCCATGCAACGCCAGGTCTTGACCCTGGCCGATGTGCTGTTCGGTCAGGAATCCAGCCGGGACCAGACCCTGCGCGATTGGCTGACGAGCACCGATGGGGAGTTCGTGGCCGTGGTCCTCGAGAAGGCCACGGGCCGGCTGGTGTGCTTCAATGATATCTTCTGCCGCCTGCCCCTCTATCTGTCCTATGAGAACAATGTGCTGGTCTTGACGCGGAACATCCGATTCGCCGTGGATATGCTGCCCGTCAAGCGGCTGGATCGCATGGCGGTGGCGCAGTTTTGCCTCTTTGACTTCGCCATGGGGTGCCGCACGTTCTTCGAGGGTCTGGAGCGCGTCGCGGGAGCCTCGTTGATCGAGGTCGAGCCCGACGGAGGCCGATTGGAAAGGCGGGTCGTCTACACGTTCAATTTCGAACAGAAGGCCCACGCGGACAAGTCCATCGAGGAGAATGGCCAGCGGATCGCCGCACTGTTTCGCAAGGCCTGTCGCGATCGTGTACCCGAGGGGTACAAAGCGGTGGTCTCGTTGAGCGGGGGGATGGATTCGCGCGTGGTCGCCGGGGCGCTGCGGGCCGAAGGGGTGGATGTCGTCGCCGTCTCCTGGGTGGACTTTCGCGGGGCGGCCCGCGCCGACGCCGAGATCGCCCGCCGCGTGGCCCGCGCGTTGGATATCCCCTGGAGCCTCGGACAGTTGCGTCGCGCCGAGGGACGGGACCTGTTCCGCACGCTGCAGATCAAGCTGGGCCAGTGCTTTCTGGGCAGCGCCCACCTCTTGCAGCATCTGGACCGCGTGCGAAACCACTATGGGCCCAAAATAATCTATATGCCGGGAAATAGCGGAGATCGCCTCAACCACGATCTGCGACCGCATCGGGCCATTGGTGACCTGGACGAACTGGTGGAGCACATTCTTCACCACGAGCGCCGCCTGAGTGGCCGAGGGGATCTGCCGCTTGAAGATATCGCGGCGATCACCCGTCTGAGCGCTGAAGAGATCAAAAACGAAATCAAGCGGGAACTGGCCGAGTACCCCGAGCAGACCATGGAGCAGAAGTTCGTGCATTTCATTCACTACGGTCAGTCGATCAAACGCCATCTCGAGGGCGATGACCGTAATCGGACGTATGTATGGAGCGCCAGCCCGTTCTGGTCGGTCCCCCTGTTTCTGTACATGGTCAATTGCCCCGATGAGCAGAAGCGCGAGGCACGGCTGTACATGGCCTATGTCGAGCACATCGACCCACGGTTGGCGCGTATCCGTCGCGTGATCAATCAAAACCCGAACCCGTGTTGGATCGGGGATCAAGCCCCATGGTGTTCGAGGCTGGCGTCGGTTACGGCGACATCGGCTCAACGGCTGTGGGGGCGAATCAAGAAGGTCTATAAGCCCATCCGCTGGCGGCTCTTCGGCAGGCGGGTTCCGAACCGCGATTTCAGCCATAGTCCCGACCTGCTGCGCTGCATGGAGGAACAGATTGATGCATGCGGTGCGATTGCGGAGAATCTCTCGGTGCCAGCCCTACAGCAAGTCCTTGGCAATTCCCAACGGTACAATGCTTCGAGCATGGCCATTCTTCTAACGATTACCTCCATGATCGAATACGTTTACGACGGTCGCAGTCGTTTGATGGACTATGCCGAAGCCAATCTGGCCTCCTACGTATAAGGTCTTTTTTGACATGGACGAACCGCTGGATGCCCAGGAACAACAGATATCGGACCCCTTGGTCGATGGCAAAGGGGTGTTGTTCCGTCGTGCCGTCCGGGGCGGCGGGTGGCTCATGGCCTTGCGGATTGTCAGCCAAGGGTTGGATTTCGCCAAGCTGCTTGTCCTTGCCTGGATCCTGGGTCGGGCCAAATGGGGATTGCTCGGTATTGCCTTGCTGACGCTGACCACGTTGCAGGTTTTCACGCAGACGGGGTTTCACGCGGCCTTCATCCACAAGAGGACCATGGATCGCGGCTATCTGGATACGCTTTGGTCGGTCGGGCTTCTCCGTGGCGCGCTGCTTTTTTGTATAATGATCCTCGGTGCGCCACTGGCCATCCGCTTCTTTGACGGCTCCGGACGGTTCGAGCCCCAGCACTTCGAGCGCGTCGGGCACTTCGCACAGATGCTCCGGCAGGGCGAGGATGCGCTGTCCTCGTATCTGTTCGAGCGGCTTTCGCCGGGCGCCCTCGCCTTGCTCGACGAGGCCGCGCCGGACGGTCCTCCTCCGGTTGCGCTCAGGCAACTCTTGGCCGACGATTTCAACCGTATCGTGACTGGGCCAAGCCTGTACGCGCCTGACCGCTTTGCCCACGTGTCGCTGTCGAGTTTCGCGCGGAGTCTGGCCGAGCAGCCGCACCGGGCGGATGTGGTTCGCCTGAACCGAAGACTGCTTCAGGAAGCCTACCCGCAATTCATTGAGGAAACGGTCCTGGACCGTACCACCGGAGTGGCCGTGCTCAGGTTACTGGCGTTGATCCTGATTTTCGGTGCCTTGAGCAATCCCGGTGTGATCTGTTTCCGAAAGGACCTCGATTTTCGAAAGGATTTTGTTTTTGAATCCGTCAGTTCGTTGGCCGCCGCGCTGACCACGATCGTTCTGGCCTTCGTTATGCGCAGTGTTTGGGCGTTGGTTTACGGGCGGCTGCTTGGGGCGGTCTTGCGGTGCCTGATTAGCTATCGCGTGCATCCGTTTCGCCCGAAGTTTGTCGTGGATCGGGCCAAGGCGGCCGAGTTATGGCGCTATGGGAAATGGATTTTTCTGACCACCGTTTTGGGCTATTTTCAGAATTACGGCGACAACCTCTTCGTGGCCAAGTATCTGGGGCCCACGGCGCTGGGAATGTACGTGTTGGCTTATCGACTCAGCCAACTACCCGCGACCGAAATCACCCTGTTGCTCGGGGGCTTGCTCTTTCCCGCTTACTCCAAGCTCCAGCATGATCGCCCCCGTCTGCGCCAGGCCTACCTAAAAGTGCTTTCAGTTACCGCAGTCGTGAGTATCCCCACGGCAGGGCTTATCTTTCTGCTGGCACCCGATTTTGTCCACACGTTCCTCACGCCGGAATGGCGGCCCGTGATCCCCGTGCTGCAGGTGCTCGCGGTCAAGGGCCTGACCCATTCATTGCACGCGACGTTCGGAGCGGTGTACCAGGCGGTTGGTCTGCCGGGGATCACGACCAAACTACAAGTGATCCGTGTGGTGCTGTTGTGCCTGTTGATCTATCCATTGACGGCTCGATGGGGCGTGGTGGGCACGGCCCTGACGGTCGTGCTCATCGGGCTGATTATGCAGCCGTTTGGCTACGGGATCTTGATCCGGGTGATCCACTGTCGTGTCCGCGAGGTCCTGATTCGCATCGTGTATCCACTGGTCGCGACCTTGGCTATGTTGCTGGCGGCCGTGATCGTGCGTGGCTTGGTGTTCCAGAGGTACTCCATGCAGTCGTTGGTCGCGCTGGGAGCATTCGCCGTTGGGGTGTATGTTCTGGTAATCGGCGTCGCCGACCGCTGGGCGGGCTACTCGATCGTGGCGTCGGTTCGTGAAATGGTGGTGGCGGCCCTGTCCGGAAAAGCAGCGCCCGCAAAGCCACGGAGGTCGCCCTGAGATGCGCCATGACACCACCCCATTGACCCATATCCTCGTCGGAGATCAAGCGTCGCAGGATCGATGCGTATACGAGGATCGCCACTTCCGTCGCCAGCGCATCCGCGTTGGGCAAGACGCGGTCTGGAGCGCGGACGTGTGCATCGACACATTAATCGATGTGGATTGCACACTCTTGTTCATCTCTCTTCAATCGGTCGTGGAAGTGACGTTGACCGTTCCTGGGGCATCGGCCGAACAGACGGATCAGGGTCTGCTGTTGTGGTTCCGGGAAGATACCGGCGTGTTGTGGTTCCCGCAGGATCCCCTCATCCGGCGCTACGACGTTCACGGTCGCATCGAGCTCGCCCGGCCGGGGAGCGTGCGGGTTGAACCCCATCCAACAGGGCTGGCTCTGGTGTTTTCGCCGGCTGCCGACAAAGGATGCTGTGAACTCTGTGTTGTGCGCGCGAGCCGCGACGCCGAGTCGTTCGTCAGGCAGATTCGGCCTCGGGATCAGATCGAGGTATTGCCTGTGGTCAAGGCCCGCTGGTTCAAGTACGATGGTATCCGCGACGTCTGGCGGGGGTTAGCTGACGGCAAGGTCTACAAAACCAGTCCTTTCTCCAAGAGCCACCGTGCCTGGGTCGATCAGCAACTGGCCTGTACACTGTATGACTATATGACGTTTTTGGCTGAACGGACGGGCAAGACAGTCTACCGTGCCATAGCCGAATGGATCGCCTATGCCGTCCTGCTGACCGTGTCTGAGGACGGTCTGTGGAGGCATGGCTCGTCGACGGATTGCATGGAAACGCACTTCCGGATGCAGATTGATGGAATCATGTTGTTGCTCAATCACCATGAGGCGACCGGTCGCCCGGTGTTTCTCGACGGCGCCCGGCGGACCGCGCGGGCGGTCCTCGATCACGCCCAGCCCTTGGACGGCGGACGACTCTGGTTTCTGCACGATACGCTGGAGGAGGAGTGGTCCACGGCATGCGAGATCTACCCTCGGTTGTTCCGCTCCGCCGTGATGGGCAAAGCGCCGGGCAACACGCTCTGTCTAAATACGCACATCTGGACGCTGATTCTGTTGCACCGGTTGGCCGCGATCGATCCGAAGGGCCCTTATACGGCGGCCTTCGATGCTGGCATGAAAGCCCTGCACCACGTCGCTCAATGGGCGCCGGCCGGGTGGTTGTATCGACTGCTCTACGCGCCGTACGACGCTTTGGTTCGCCGGGCGGCGCATCGTCGTCGAACCCGCCTCTGGAAAATGGCCCGGGTGGTTGAACGTTTGCTCCGGCGCGTCGTCCCGATCTGCAAGAGGCGCTGGCCGCGACTGTTCATGCCAAACGGGTACATCGAACGGGATTTGTGCGCTACGGCGCTGTCCGGGGGGTATCATTTCGTCACGTTGCGCGACCTGGCCGTACTTTACGCACAGTGCCGAGTCGAATGGCTCAGGCCAATCCTGGAACGAAGCGTGCGGTACAGCCTCCGCACCCGGCTGGCTGTCTACCTGGCCCCCGATGAGCCGCGCGGGGGTTTTCTGGTTGATGTGCTGGCCCTCTGCGCCTATGCTGTCGATGCGGGTTACGGCGCGTCGCTGCGCCGGGTTTTGGACGAGTTGTCCGCGGCGGGACTCGGATTGTCGTCGGATGTCTTGGCCCTGCCCATTCTGCGACCGTGGACGCACGAGAATTTAGGTCTGTTCCTGAAGTCTGCCCGAACGGAGAACGACTCCCCATTATGAGCACCCAATCCATCAACATCATGCAGGAAACGTGGGATTACCTCATCCTTCTGGATGCCTGTCGCTATGACGTATTCGAACGGACGTACCGCGACTTCCTGGACCCTGTGGAATTAAGGGGGATCGACTCCGTCGGCACCTCGACGAGTGAATGGCGCAAGAAAACATTCGTCGAATCTTATCCCGATACGGTCTACGTCTCAGCCAATCCCTACATCGCGAGTGAAGAGTCGTTCGACGGATTCAGAGGTGGCGCCCATTTCTTCAAGGTTGTCGATGTGTGGAAGACAGGCTGGGACCATGAGCGCGGTACCGTCTTGCCGGCTACCGTCACTCAACAGGCCCTTTACGCTATGGTCACGTATTCCAGCAAACGGCTCATTATTCACTATCTCCAGCCCCACGCTCCGTACCTGGTCCTGGAGGACCGCTTTCAGGGTTTCCCCGCGCCAGATCCGTCGAGCCGATCCCCGATCAGTGGCTTAAGCCGCGTCAATGTGGAGCACCCGTGGCAGAGCAAGCTGTTTTGTCGGTTGCTACCGTGGGCCAAACGGTCCAGGTGTTTCGGTGATCCGCCTGAGTGGCGGCTGCGGCAATGGTTGGGCATGCCGCCCGCTTCGCCCATGGACGCGGCGCGTCGTGCCCTCGGGCGCAAGGGACTACGCAGGGCCTACGAAGAGAACCTCCGCCGAGTACTGGCCGAAGTGGCAAGGCTGCTGCCGCACCTTGAGGGGACCGTAGTCATTACCTCGGATCATGGTGAGCGGCTGGGCGAGGGCGGGCGTTATACCCACACGCCGAATTCCGACGATCCACTTCTGCGTAGAGTACCTTGGCTTGTCCTGCACAGGAGGCGTCAACAGCCCCCCCCGTCGTACGAGTTGCTGGACGCCCAGCAACCCTCGCCCTGCAATACGGAGGAGCCGGACGAACGAACATGTATCGAAGACCGCCTCCGGGCCCTGGGGTATATGGAGTGAGAGCATGGCTCGACGTGTGATGATCCTGGGTCTTGACGGAGCGAGTTGGCGGGTGTTGAGGCCGGCTATCCAACAGGGGCATATGCCGTTTCTCGAATCGCTGGCACAAACAGGGAGTTCGGGTGTTCTTGAGTCGACTATCCCCCCCGTAACCCCTGCCGCCTGGAGCAGCTTTCAGACCGGCAAGAACCCCGGCAAGACAGGGGTGTATGATTTCGAACGGTGGAACCGCCAGACCCGATCGCTAGAGTTCGTCAGCGCCCAGTCCATAGGCCCGACATTGTGGGATCATCTCGCCCGGGCGGGTAAACGCGTCGCCGTGATCAACGTGCCGATGACGTATCCGGCCCGGCCCGTTTCAGGCGTGTTGATCACGGGCCTGTTGACGCCTAACTTGAACAGCTCATTTATCTATCCCCCTGAGCTACGCGGGCCGTTGTTGGAGCAGGTCCCGGATTATCACATCTTCAATCTAAAAAATGCCTCGCGAACCGGTTCGCCCCGTCACGTGCGTCGGCTGGTGACACGGTTGCAGGAGATTATCGAAAGCCGCGTCCGCGCGGCGATGTTCGTTTTCCAGCAAGATCGGGCCGACGTGGCGATGGTTCACTTTCAAGCCACGGATGTCCTTCAGCACGCCTTATGGCATGCCCTGAGCTCAGACCATCCTCTCTGTGATTCAGCCGTTTGCGAGTATCTCTATTCAGCATTCTACGGTTTCTTGGATGCGCGATTGCGCCGTGTCTGGGAGGGCTTCCGCAAGGGGGGGACGGGGGACCTGCTCACGCTGGTCGTCTCAGATCACGGTTTCCAGTCCCATCGCAAGCGGGTGCGCCTGGGCAATTGGCTTGTGCAGAAAGGCTATCTGTCCATTCAATCTGAGCGAGGTCCGATGCCTTGGCTGCGCACGCGCCTGCGACGTCTTGGAGCGCCTGCTTTGCTCACGTTTTTTGATCGCACCTCCGTGGGCCGCAAGCTGGATCGTTTTCGCCACCAACCGACATTTAGAGTAGACTTTGATGGCAGCCGTGTCTTTTCCTTCGGTCGCGGCAGTGACGGTTATATATTCTTTTTGGAGGAGGACCCCATCGCCCGACAGAGCACGCAAGAACGGTTGCGCAAGGATTTGACGGAGCTGACCGATCCGCAGACTCAAACGCTCGTTGTACAGGAGATATGTCTGCGGGAAAACATCTATTCGGGGCTGCGGGTGGACGGACTGCCCGACTGGATTCTTCGCCCCGCCGAGGGTTATACCTTTACCGGAAACTACGAGCCCGGCGTTCGTGGTCTCTTCAACCGCATACGACCGGGGCGGGATTTTCACGCGGGGATGCACCACCCCGAAGGTGTTCTGATTGCCTCCGGACCGGGGGTGTGGCCGGGACGGATCGAGGGGGCGCGGTTGTGGGACGTGGCACCGACGGTTCTGGCATGGCTTGGCCTGCCCGTGCCGGATGACATGGACGGGGTCGTTCTCCAGAACTTGTTTACCGAACCGCTTGCCGTACGGACGGTCGGGGCCGATGCGCCACCCGCATCGGCCGACTCCTCTAGTGTGACGACATATGCGCCTTCTGATGTACGAGATATTGAACAGCGCCTACGTGATTTGGGATACATCGAATAGGCGGCGGAAGAAGCGATCGTTCCCGTGGGCAGGAGGCTTGATGTGTTGTGATAAGATCATATGGATTACGTGCTATATCAGCTCCGGAAACGACTATCAATAGGCCGACGTCGTGAAGGTATGGTCCTCTCTATGGGGCATATCGTTCTAAGCTGCCTCTCGGGGGACAGTGAGCGTGTTCGAGCCAGGGGGGCATCAGAATTGTCAAGCCCTGGTTATCCTACGGATACAAAGGGCAGAAGCCACACCACCATGCGCATCGCGTTCGTAGTGAACTCGTTCCCGGCCCTCTCCGAGACGTTCATCCTGGATCAAGTCGCCGGGTTGATCGACTTGGGCCACGATGTGCACATCTTCGCCGTGCCGCCGACGCAGGAGGCGGATCACCACCCCGAGATAGAGCGTTTGGACTTGATGAAACGGACGACCTACCACCCGCGGCCCATGGTCTCCAAGAACCTGCGTCGGTGTCAGGCGATGTGGCACGTGCTTCGGACGTTTCCCCACGCACCTCTGGGCACGATGCGCCTGGTCGCACGGCAAGTGGCGCGTCCGCATGAGTTTGATTACCCCCGGTTCTTGCTTTGGCTATCGGTTCTTCGCGGGCGCTTTGACGTGATTCACTGCCACTTCGGTCCCAACGGCCTGTTGATGCTGCCGCTCAAGCAAGCTTGGCCACGGGCGCCGTTAGTCACCACCTTTCACGGGTATGACATTCGAATGGCCCTGCGGGATGATGTGCGCATGTACGCCCCGTTGTTTCGACAGGCCGACCTGTTGATGGCCAATTCACAATACACGCGAGGTGTCCTGAACGAGCTGGGCGCCCCGGCCGAGAAGGTGTGCGTTCATCCGCCCGGTGTGGACCTGGACTACTATCGGCCGGCCGGGCGCGCACCCCATGACGATCCCAGCAGGCCCCTTTATCTTGTCACGGTCGGGCGACTGGTCGAGGAAAAGGGGCTCCAGCACGGCCTGCGGGCGGTGGCGAGATTCCGACAGAGGTGCCCCGACTGCCGCTTTCGGTATGATATTGTCGGATCTGGTCCGCAGGAATCCCTCCTCAGGTCGATGATCGAGGAGTTGGCCTTGTCTGCGCACGTTTCTCTGCGGGGATATATGACGCGGCCCCAGGTCCTGGCCACGCTGCAAGAGGCGGACATCTTCCTGTTACCCAGCATCGCCGAAGGACTGGGCGTCGTCCTTCTCGAGGCCCAAGCCGTCGGTGTGCCCATCGTGGCGTCCGACGTGCAGGGGATTCCCCACGCCGTCGATCCGGGCCGCTCTGCCCTCTTGGTGCCTCCGGCGGACCCCGAAGCCTGGGCCGAAGCCCTCCGTCGCTTGGCGCAAGACGCCCCGCTCCGCGAGCGCATGGGTCGCGCCGGTCGCAAGTTTGTCAGCGGGCATTATGATCTGCAGGCCCTGAATCGCCGGTTGGTGCAGACCTATCAGGAACTGACGACACGAACAGGCAAGAAACCCCGGTCCGAGTCGTTCGTGAACGGGCGTCGAGCCGACGCCGATCATAAGGAAGAGGGCACACGGACGTGAACGAGAGGGAGGTTCTATGAAAGCACTGGTTACCGGAGGGGCCGGGTTCATCGGGTCGCACCTGGCCGAGAAGCTCCTGCAGACCGGCCATGAGGTGGTCGTGATCGACGATCTGAGCACCGGTTGCCGGTCGAATCTCGCGGCGATCCAGAACGAGCCGCGATTCCGATTCGTCTATGACTCGGCCCGCAACGCCCAGACGATGCACCTGCTGATCCAGCAGTGCGACGTGGTCTTTCATCTGGCCGCCGCCGTCGGCGTGCAGCTCATCGTGGATCGCCCGGTCCATACGATTGAGACGAACATTCATGCCACGGAGGTCGTGCTCGAAATCGCCAACAAGTTCGGCGCGAAGGTCTTTCTCGCCTCCACCAGCGAGGTCTACGGAAAGAGCGACAACGTGCCGTTCCGCGAGGACGATGACACCATTTTGGGCAGCACGCGCTTCGCACGATGGTCCTACGCGTGCAGCAAAGCGATCGATGAGTTCCTGGGCCTGGCGTACTTTGAGCAGTACGGGCTGCCCGTCGTGATCGGCCGATACTTCAACACGGTCGGACCGCGGCAGACCGGACGATACGGCATGGTCGTGCCGCGGTTCGTCGACCGGGCCCTGCGCAACGAACCTCTGCTGATCTACGGCACGGGCCGTCAGCAGCGCTGCTTCGCCCACGTGAACGACGTGGTCGAGGCGACGGTCGCCCTGATGAACTGCCCGCAGGCCCCCGGTCGCGTGTACAACATCGGCGCGACCGAGGAGATCTCCATCGAGGCCCTGGCCGACCGCGTCATTGCCCTAACCGGCAGCCGCAGCGAAAAGCGGTTCCTCTCGTACGAAGAGGCCTATGGCAAGCCGTTCGACGACATGATGCGGCGTATTCCGAGCCTGGAACGGATTGAACGGATGGTCGGATACCGGCCGCGGCATGCGCTCGACCAGATCCTTCAGGCCGTCATTGAGGACAGGAAAAACCGTGACCGGTGAAAGCCCAGTTCCCGCCGCGGACGACTCGCCGCACGCGGTCGCAATCAGCGTGGTCGTCCCCGCATACAACGCCGCCGCGCATATCCCCCGCGCGTTGGACAGCGTGCTGGGTCAGACGCACCCCCCGGCCGAGATCATCGTCGTGGACGACGGCTCGACGGACGCCACGGCCGAGGTCGTCCGATCCTATGGTTCGGCCGTCCGCCTGATCACCACCGATCACGTGGGGGCCGGACAAGCGCGGAACATGGGCATCGAAGCCGCCCGATATCCCTGGATCGCCTTCCTGGATGCGGATGACCAGTGGCTGCCGGAGAAGCTCTCCCTGCAAGCCGCCCTGGTGGATCGCCATCCGGATCTGGTCTGGTGCTATTCGAATATGTATGTTCAGCCCGTCGGCCGGGAGCAACGCACGCTGTCGCACGATCCGCAGCGAGTGGACCGCCTGCTCGGCGAGGGCGACGTGTTCGACGACTACCTCCAGGCCCTGGCGGCGGGAGCTCCAACCTCCTGTATCACCTGGATGATCCGACGAGAGGCCCTTGAGGCGGTGGGCGGGTTCTGTCCGCAGCGCCCGTGGGCGCAGGACGCCGACCTGGCCCTGCGGTTGGCGTATCGCTGGCCGCGGATCGGCTACATACGGCGGCCCCTGGCCGTCAATCATTTCGGCCGCTCGGACAGCATCACGGTCCGCCACTGGGACGACGTCGAGCAACGCTGCCGGTTCATTGAGCAGCACGTCGAGCTCTCGAAGCAGGCCGGGGCATGGCCCCGTTTCCGCCCCTGTGCCCAGGTTCTCCTGGCTCAGTGGGTCCGCCGGTTCCTCAAGGCCGATCCACCCGTGGACGTCAAGCCGCTCGAACGGCAGTGGGGTCACCTTCTGCCCAGGCGGCTCCGGTGGGAGTTGCGTGTGCGGCGATGCTTGGGCCCCCGATTGAGAGGTAGCGTCGACGCCTACCTGCGGACCAAAGACCGGCTGCGCCGCCGTCTGCGCAGGTAGGCCTCCTGCCCATGGCGCGCAAAAAAGCGGCCCCCGAAATCCGGGAGCCGCTTTTCATCGGCAAATGGCGATCTCTCTAAGGGATGCCTACTAATGCAGGTCGTAGAAATCGTCGTTTACCAACCACGAATCCTCTGCGCTTCTTGGGTCTATCTTCGTCGGGGCGCCCCAACAAGCGCCACTCTCGTAGAGGGTGCGATCGAAAAGGCCCCGTCGGATGTCTTCCGGCAGCGGGCCACCTGTCTGAATCGTATAGATGTTGTCATTCCGCACGCCTACGTCGGAATACTTCTCGAAGCTGGAATGGCCATCGCCGAACAGCACATTCTGGCCCTCGCGGCCATGCGCATGCGCATTGGCGACCTGAATCTGATACCTCTCGGCAGGGACGCTCCAATGCGCCTTGAGGCCGCTAATGGTCCCCATGAAGTTGTCTCCGGTGACCTCACCCATGGCCCGAAACTCAAGCTTAGGGTCAAAATGAGGATTTTTATCAGCCATCATGGCGAATGAGGCGGTTGCACTTCCACTGGCTGCCTTGGTGCCGTAGGGATCCTGATAGCTGTAGCTGACGCAGTTCAGCGGTCCCTTATACCCTGCATTCGCAGTATTGGCTCCGAAATCCCAGAGTTCGACCAAGTCCGGACGATCGGTGATATTGCCCGGCAACTCACCCTCATAAGCCTTTTCAGTACCGCCGGAGCAGACAAAACTCTTGGGACTGACATCCGCTTCGCGAACCAACAGGTAGAGGCTGGCCCCTACCGTTACGTTGCGATCGCCAACCGTTTGCCATCCGGCCTGCGGGTTAAACCAGTCGGTCGTTACGGCGGCCCACTGAATGTTCATATTCCCGCCCTGCTTGGCGAACTGGTCCTCGTAGTCGTTCGCGTACACGTTCTGGGCCGTGCCCAGACCCTTCAGGTTGGTGCCGCAGATGACCCGCTGGGCGATCTTCTTGACCTTGTTCAAGGCCGGCATGAGGATCGCCAGCAACATGGCTATGATCGCGATCACGACCAATAGCTCAATCAGGGTGAAACCTTTCTTCTTCTTCATCTCGAACGCTCCTTTCTTTGTAGGTTTGCTCATCCCGCCGCCTCCGGCCACACTCCGTCATGTTAGGGCTATTAGTGCTGAAAAATCGGTCACTGTGGCCTTACATAGACACTTGTAGATGAGCAAACTCCGCCATTTGCCTGAGTCCAAACGCGCGGAGACGGCTTCTGTGGATGTTGACAACTCAACTTCGACACACTCCTGCACAACGAGTCATGCACCTCCGGCCACTCTCAGGCGGCCCGCTCTGACGTGCGTTCGGGTGTGAAGTTCTGGAAGGAGGGTTCGAGAAGAAGATGATATAAATCAAATATTATGGCAGACCTTACAGGATAACGCCGAACCCGCCTCTATGTACTTCTCAACACTTCTCACCACTGCACATCGTAACCCTTCTACCATCGGCTGTCAAGGTCGATCCCCAAATTTTTTTACCCAATTTTCGGTCCCGACTCAGGGCCTGCCCGGTCCCAGAAGGTGGATTCCGACCGTGTTGTCATCTTTATTGGACGTCTTGATCTTGCTCTGGACTCGAACGCGGCTTAAGATACCGTGTCGTTCGCGTTCAAGACAGCCACGGAGTGGGGACCACGTTCCCCTGGTCTGAGGGCCTGCCATGTCCGAGCCTCCGGGAATTCATGAATGGGATCTGGCAACGACCAACCTTGGCCGGATCGCCTCGCGCCATTACGAGGTGGCCGTCCTGCCCTTGGGGGCCACCGAGGCGCACAACCGCCACCTGCCCCAAGGCCAGGACCTGCTGCACACGGCGTGGGTGGCCCGGGAGTGTTGCCGCCGGGCCTGGTCGCTGTGCGAGGGGGTTGTCTGCCTGCCCCCCATCCCGTTCGGCGTGGACTGCAACCAGTTGGCCTTTCCCTTGGCCATCCACGTCTCGCAGGCGACGCTGGATGCCTTGGTCCGCGAGGTCATCGTCTCGCTGCGGCATCACGGTATCCGCAAGATCGTCCTGCTCAACGGCCATGGCGGGAACGCCTTTAAGCCGTTGATCCGCCAGATTCAGTGCGACGTGGACGTGTTCGTCTTCCTGTGCGACTGGTGGACTGTCGGCCGCGATCGCTATGATGACATGTTCGACCGACCGGACGACCACGCCGGACAGATGGAGACCTCCGTCGCCTTGGCCCTTTACCCGGAGCTGGTCGAACTGGATCGAGCCGGTGATGGCAAGGCCCGCCCCTTCCGCTTCGAGGCCCTCGAAAAGGGGTGGATTTCCACCAGCCGGGATTTCGCCAAGCTCAACGATCACGCCGCCGCCGGCGACCCCGCCGGAGCGTCCGCTGAGCGAGGCCGCCGTTACCTCGATCTCGTTTGCGAGCGGATATCAGCCTTTCTAGTGGAGTTGGCCATGACGCCGATTGACAAAGTCTTTCCGCACATTCCCTAGTGAGTTTCTGATGAAGCCGCCTGGTGATGGTTCCGAGGACGTCCATCCTTTCACGGTTGCGCCCGATCCCATGGCCCGGGTCGCGGCCTTTATAGAGGCCAACTACGACCGTCCTATCCGGTTGGCCGACCTGGCGTGGGAGGCCCGGCTCAGCGTGTCCCGCGTGGCCCACCAGTTCCGCGAGAAGCGGGGCCTGAGCCCGATGGAATACGTCCTGCAGGTTCGCCTGGGCCATGCCCGGCGACTGCTGGAGACGACGGATCTGGAACTGAGGCAGGTCGCTGAGCTGGTCGGCTTCCGCTCCACGGCCTACTTCGGGCGTGTGTTCAAGAAGCGGCTGGGCGTCTCTCCAGGCCAATACCGCGCCGCGGCCCGACGGAACAGACCCACCGCACCGAAAGGAAGAAAATGAAAGCACAGCTTCTGTATTGGACGGCGTCCGTGGCCCTCTTGGCCGTGGCGGCCCCCCGGCAGCAGGGGAACGCCTCGATCAGGGGGGCAGAATCCGCGGGTCTGGTTTTGGTGGTCGCCGATGAGCAGGGCCCCATGCGCGTCCTGGCCGAGGCCCTCGCCCCCCGGGGCCGATTCGAGTACCGGATCGTCACGCCGGCTGAAATGCCCCCGGTTCTGGCGGGCCACCACGCCGTGTTTATGTACATCCATGGAGCGATGGAACGCCAGACCGAACGCGCCCTGATCGAGTACGCCAGGCAGGGTGGCCGATTGGTCATCCTGCACCACGGGATCGCCTCGGCCCGCCGCAACAATCCGGACTGGCTCGACCTGACGGGCATCCGGATTCTCCCGGCCGATGCGCCCGCGGGGGCGTGGCGGGTGATTCACAACACCACCCACACCGTGGTCAACCTGGCCCCGGGTCACTTCATCACGACGCACGACATGACTTACGACCGACAGGCGGCATACCTCAGCTCGGATCAGCCGGCCGTCGAGGCGGCCTTCCCGGCGTTTGACCTGCCCGATACGGAGGTTTTTCTCAACCAGCACTTCAGCGACGGCCGCAGCAAAACGGTCTTGTTCGGTTTCCGCTGCACCGATCCCCAGACCGGACAGACGTTCATGCAGGACCGGGCCGGATGGCTCAAGCCCGCCGGAATGGGGTGGGTGTTCTACTATCAGCCGGGTCACAAGGCCGAGGATTTTCAACATCCGGCCTATCTACAAGTTCTATTTAATACGCTTATCTGGCCCGGCCCGGGAGCCCGCTGAGGATCTGGAAAGCGAGCACGTGTACCCTTGGCTTCCCGCGGGGATGGTTCTTTGCACAGAAACAAGATGGTCTGTCCCGCATTCAAGGCCGATTGTCGCGGGGCCATGAACTCACCCCGTGAGCGCAGAAAAAAAGCAGCGTCGAGGAGGAGCGACGCTGCTTCCGGTTCCTAGGTCTTGATGACCTAGTCTAAAAAGGAGGAGGAGGGCATTATGCTTATATATTTCCTCTATGAGTCCTTTACTTTCACCTTCTCCCTCTTCACCCCTGCTGTATAGTACGAACCCCCCAAGGGCAAAGTTCATTCTAACAGGGCCGAAACGTCACTGCAAGCGGTTTTTCCGGGAAAACACACAAAAACTTCCCCGTGCGTTTGCTTGCTGCGGATTATATCGGCAGGGGCGGCGTCTGACAACAGAAAAAGTCGGTTCGTCAGCAGGCCGCGGGCCTCTGCGGGATCGGGCACAGGCGACCCGATTCTTGACCGCTTGTTTCAGGCATCCCTGCCCTCGGCGGCACGCGACTCCGTGCGGCTTCTCTCCGGCCGCGTAGACCCGAAGAAAATAAACGTGATCAGAATCAGCCCAATGCCGGCAACAAACAGAGTCTTGCGATTCTTCGTCTCATTGCACCGGCTGACCCACTCCGGAACCGGATTCACAACGGGCTCTTTGTTGATCTCTTGCATCAGCGCTTCCCGAGCCGCCGCCAGGTCCGCCGCCGAGGCCTGGGGAAAGGCGGTGTCCTCGGCATCGGGCCTGTCCCGAAAGGTAAAGGTCTTCAGCTTGGCCGCCAGCGAGGGGTCGGCCTTGAGCTGGGCGATCTGCTGTTCGTACTGGGCGCACAACCGCCGGATGCGCTCGTTGCGGGCCTCGATCCGGGCGGGAATGCCGCGCTGCTCGTAATAGACCGCCAACTCGTCGGCCAGGGCGGACAGGACAATCGCCGTGGCGCCGCCGGTGAAGAAGACGCAGAACAACACGCACCGCAGTCCCGCGGCTACCACCCGCATGTCGCTATCCCTATCGGTCTGAACCGAAGTCATCGGGGCACCCGACCGTGCGTGACAGCCCCCGACGGCACCCCTCCGGCCGCCTAGCAGTCCGTTGAAAAACGTACGGTCCACAGCAACGGGCCCTTTTTGTCATTCCCGCGAAAGCGGGAATCCACGCCTTGCGTGCAGAGAGCACACCTCACGTTGAGCGTGGACCCCGGATCAAAGCCTGCCCCGGACTCGATCCGGGGTCCGGGGTGACACTTTTTCAACAGGCTGCTAGTACGGAAAGATCTGGCCGCCATACTGGGCCGCGCTGCCGAGTTCCTCATGTATCCGCAGCAACTGGTTGTACTTGCAGATGCGGTCGGTCCGGCAGGCCGAGCCGGTCTTGATCTGGCCCACGCCCGTGGCGACCGCCAAATCGGCGATCGTGCTGTCTTCGGTCTCGCCGCTGCGGTGGCTCATGACGGCCGTATAGCCGTTGCGCCGAGCCAGGGCGATCGCTTCGAGCGTCTCGGTGAGCGTGCCGATCTGGTTGACCTTGATGAGGATCGAGTTGGCGCAGCCGGTCTCGATGCCGCGGGCCAGACGCTCGGTGTTGGTCACAAACAAGTCGTCGCCGACGAGCTGGCATCGGTCGCCGAGCTTGTCGGTCAGGGCCTTCCATCCGTCCCAGTCATCCTCGGCCAGGCCATCCTCCAGGCTCACGATCGGGTACTTGGCCACCCAGCCGGCCCAGTGCTTGACCATGTCGGCCGAGGAGACCTTCTTGTCGGGCTTCGACTTGAAGAACTTGTATCCCTTGCTGCTCTTGACCCACATCTCCGAGGCCGCCGGATCCAACGCGATGGCGATCTGCTTGCCGACCTTGTAGCCGGCCTTCTTGATCGCCTCCAGAATGACCTCGATGGCCTCCTCGTTGGTCTTGAGCGAGGGGGCAAACCCGCCCTCGTCCCCCACGGCCGTATTATAGCCCTTGGCCTTGAGCACGCCCTTGAGCGTGTGGAAGACCTCGGCCCCCATCCGCAGCGCCTCGGGGAAGCTCTCGGCCCCCACGGGCATGACCATGAACTCCTGGAAGTCCACGTTATTGTCCGCATGCTTTCCGCCGTTGAGGATATTCATCATGGGAACGGGCAGCATGTTGGCGCTGCAACCGCCGATGTAACGGTACAGGGGCAGCTCCGCGGCGGCCGCGGCGGCCTTGGCGGCGGCCAGCGACACACCCAGAATCGCGTTGGCGCCGAGCTTGCCCTTGTTTTCCGTGCCGTCCAGCTCGATCATCAGCGCATCGATCTCCTCCTGGGCGGTGGCGTCCATGCCCAGCACCTCCGGGGCGATGATCTCGTTGACGTTCTTGACGGCCTGGAGCACCCCCTTGCCCAGGTATCGCTTCTTCTTGGTGTCGCGCAGTTCCACGGCCTCGTGCACCCCGGTGCTGGCTCCGCTGGGCACCGCGGCCCGCCCGAATGAGCCGTCTTCCAGCATCACGTCGACTTCCACCGTCGGGTTTCCCCGCGAGTCCAGAATCTCCCGGGCCGTCACATCAACAATCGTCGTGAACATGCGTTTCCCTTTCAGTTTTTCGTTGGTATCCGCCCAGACGCCGAGGCGCTTCGCGGTCAAACCCTTGTGTCCATACCAATCCCTGGTCCGACTCCGGAGCGGAACAGTACACGGTGCTCCCCACGGCGTCAAGGATTCGTTTTCACCTCCATGGGGCCGTGGGACAGCAACTGGACCCCTGGCTTCGCCGGGGGGTCGGTCGTGATCGTGGGATGCGGGTTAATCCGGAGACGGTGCGAGGCATTTTCCCGGAGAACATGGGCAACAACACCGATTGACAGTGGCGATCATCTGGGCATAATAAAGGTCTCACCCTGCTGGAAGCGCCGCCACCGGCGGTGTGTGGGGTCAACAGTCACGGATGAGGGAAGGGAGCAGATGGAAGCACGCGTTGAGAACGGCCTGATTCGAATCGTTATCGCCGACGATCATGGTCTTGTCCGCGATGGGCTCAAGGCCCTGCTGAAACGGCGGGACGACATGGAGGTCGTCGGCGAGGCGGCCACCGGCCAGGCCGCCCTCGATCTGGTGGAACGCTGTCGGCCCGACGTGGCCATCCTGGACGTCATGATGCCCCAGGTGGACGGCATCGAGGCGGCGCGGCGGATCACCCGGAATGGGACCACACGCGTTCTGGGTCTGACCGCCCAGGTGACCGGCGGCGTTATTGGTCGCGCCCAGGAGGCCGGAATCCTCGGCATACTCGCCAAGGAATGCACCTTCGAGGAACTCATCGACGCGGTTCGCGCCGTCGCCCAAGGGCAGACGTATCTGTGCACAAAGACACGGAGCATCATGGCCGAGGATTACCGCTGTGGTCTTAGCGGCGAGGCGCCCGGCGACGAGGCGTCCCTCGACGACCAGGAACGCCTGCTCGTCCAGCTTCTGGCCGAGGGCAAAACCGTCGGTCAGATCGCCCTGCGGTTTAACCGGAGCCCCAAGACCATCGATGCCCGTCGGCGCAAGACCATGGCCAAGCTCGGTATCGACAGCGTCGCCGAACTGACCAAGTACGCCATCCGCGTGGGATTGACGTCCGTCGAGTAGCCTGCTCCCCGGTCAAACGGCGTGATGGATGTCCGTTGGGGCAGGCGGGGGGGGCGACCGACAAAGCCCAAGGTGTGGGCAGTCAAGGTCTAAAAAGTGGGCGCATCCGGGCAATCAAACACGATACTCTTATAGGAATATAGGGGATATTCCCGTAAGGAGAATCAGTAAAAATACCCATGAACGCTCAAGAAGATTCCCCATATGGACGACAACGTAACCGGGGCAGGAGGGTGATGGGAAAGGCCGGCCGTGGATTCACTGTGCAGGGCCTGTTTGAGACACCATGTCGTAGCCGCCGGGGACGTGCAACAGATTTGGGGTGGGGCCGCAAGGATCGGCAGGGAAGGCCGAGCCGACCTTGCGGCGGCAGTACGAACGAAAGGGGAGACACGCGCCTTACCATGCCGGGCCTGCGGTCTATTCTGCGGGCGCGTTGAGGCTCGAACGAATCGGTATTCGGGCTGGCCGGTTGGGCCCGGCGTCCGTATTATGGCGTTTCGCGAATGGAACGCCATCGACGGAGCAGCCCATGCGGATCCTCGCCCTGGAACCCTACTATGGCGGCAGCCATCGGGCCTTTATCGACGGCTGGCGGGCCCACAGTCGGCACGACTGGGACCTGCTGACGCTGCCGGCCACCAAGTGGAAATGGCGCATGCGGCATGCCGCGATCACCTTCGCGGAGGAGTCGGCCCGATGGACCTCGGCCGGGCGGCGATGGGACGTGCTGTTCTGTTCGGACATGCTCAACCTGGCCGAGTTTCGCGGCCTGGTCGACGAGCCTGTCGCGTCCCTGGCCGCCGTGGTGTACTTCCATGAAAACCAGCTCACCTACCCGGTGCGGTTCGAGAGCGAGCGAGATTATCAGTATGCCTTGACCAACTTCACCACGGCCTTGGCGGCGCGGGCCGCGTGGTTCAACTCCGCCTACCACCGCGACAGCTTTCTCGACGCGTTGGCGGCCTTCTTTCGCCGTATGCCGGACTATCGCCCCCTCGTCCAGATCGACCGCCTTCGTGACAAGACCGCCATCCATCCGCCCGGCATCGACCCCTTTGCCCTGCGAACCGGGCGCTCGCCCGGCCCGGCCCGCATCCTCTGGGCGGCCCGCTGGGAGCACGATAAGAACCCGGAGGACTTCTTCGCCGCATTGGACGCCTTGCGACAGCAGGGTCAATCTTTTCGCCTGAGCGTGATCGGCCCGCAATTCCGCGAGACGCCCGCCATCTTTGAAGAGGCCCGCGGTCGTTTCGCCGACTGCATCGACCATTGGGGTCATCAGTCCGATCCCACCGCCTACCGGCACGTCCTCCAGCAGGCCGACGTGGTCGTGTCCACGGCGCGGCATGAGTTCTTCGGAATCGGCTTGGTCGAGGCCGTCGCCGCTGGCGCCCGGCCCCTGGCGCCCGACCGACTGGCCTATCCCGAGGTCCTTGGCCGGCTCACGCAGCCCGACCCACCCGACGAATACCTCTACGATGGTTCCGTGCCAGACCTGGCCGCTCGCCTTACTGAGCAGATCGAGCGGATCGAGAAGGGCCCGCCTGCCCAAGATGTGCTCGCCCGTCGAGCCAACGACGTCTACGCCTGGAATCGCCGGGCCCCGGCACTCGATGACGCCATCGAGGCCGCCGTCGGCGCGGCATAAGTCCAGGCTGTCGCGTCAGGTCCGCCAAGTCAGGCGGGTGGTCTGCCCGTCGAGGTCCATCGGGCCGCCGAGCACGCGCAGGGTAAACGCTCCGCCGTTTGCATCGAGCTCGGCCTGTACCCAGCCGACCGGCATGTTGTTGTCGAAGCTGTACCCGGTGGCGGGCAGGTTAATCAGGTGCAAATCCTCGTGCCGACTGAATCCATAGTGGTGGGAGTGCCCGTAGATGACACCCTTGACCTTGCGGACGCCCGTAAGAATCCGGAACATGCGGTCGACGTCGAGCAGATCGCTGTCGTTGTCGCCCAGGGTATGATGCAGGCACATCAGGGTGGGCCGCTCGTCGCACTCATTCAGGTAGCGGGCCAGCCAGTCTCGTTGGGCCTTGCCCAGGAGGCCCGGCACCTTGTTCACGAAAAACAATGAGTCCAGCAGAACCAAGCGCACGCCGTCGGCCTCGACAATGGTCACGAACTTGCCCGGTACGTTTGCCCGCCTGCCCGGCAGACCGTCGAACACGTTGTGGAACACGCCCCGATCATCATGGTTGCCCATGGCATAGAAGGCCGGGACCGACTTGCCCAGGCCGGCCGTGATCGCCTTGAGCTGCTCGTAATCCCCTTGCAGCCCTTCCAGCCTTGCCAGGTCACCCGCGAAGACCGCCCCGACCGGCTTGCACCTCGCGATCTGGGAGACGGCTTTTCGCAGATTCGCGTGCGGGCCGAAATGGGGGTGTCCGGCGGGTGGTCCCGCCTCCTCTGTGGGGATGTGCGTATCGGCGAGAAGGGCCCACGTCGCGCCGCCCGTTGTCTCGTCGCCGAGGGTGCAATGATCGACGCCGAGAACCAGGCCCGCCGTGCCAAGACTGATCTGCAAGAATCGCCGTCGGTTCATCTCTTCGTATCCTTTCCTGTTTAGGTTGCGGCTATGACCCTGTTGAGAAAGGCCTTCTGTTTGTCACCCCGGACCCCGGATCGAGTCCGGGGCAGGCTTTGATCCGGGGTCCAGATTCGATATAGGGTGCATTCTCCGCGCGTAAAACGTGGATTCCGGCCCGCCAAGGCGCGTCGGCGACTTTCGCGGGAATGACAAGCATGCGCGGTGTTGTTGATTGTGCGTTTTTCAACGGACTGCTACTTGTATTCCGGCATGATGGCCGCCAGCTCGGGTCGTATCTCCCCCGGAATGTACCGGCGAACGAACCAGCCCAAGTCCTCGCCCTCATCAGGGCCATAAAGACGATTGCTTACCTTGAGCTGGTTCTGAAAGATGTAGATTGTGGTTTCATCAACCCATCGGCGTCGTTCAGCATGGCCATCGGCATATCCCATCATCCCGCCGGCATCGTGCAGACAGGACAATGGGTCTCCGTTCCAACGGGAGGCATCGTTCAGGTAGATGCCCCACGTGTTGATGTTATAACCTTGCCCATCCTGTTCCTCGAGGAACGTAAACTTCTTGCCCGGCGTGTGAAACTCATCCATCCGGGTGACCATCGCGTAATACTCCCCCGTGGCCCATCCGTCTCCGATCCCATAGCCGTTGATCACGCATCCCAGCGAGTAGGTGCGATAGCCGCCGATCTCGTCGGGCAGAAAGAACGTCTTTGGCGGACTCAGATGGCGTGTGTCCTGGGGACAATGGTACGGCCGGTGGTCCTCCACGTATGGCCACAACCCTCCCTGCTGCAGGCCACGAATCTTGTCCTCGAGGCAGATGTTGCGAAAGTTGTGATTCTCGTCCTGCGGGAACGCTACGAAATTCTTGACCAGAACCCGGCCAGCCGAAGAACTCCATGCAGGTCGTCTCTGATCCTGCCAGGCATTCCACCATAACGTCCCGCTGCCAACAAGGTTGCCGTCGTTGTCCGCCGCATAGTTGAAGAACGCCCGTCCCAGGACGCACAGATTCGCCATGCACACGGCGGTCTTGCCTTGGCCCCGCGCGTGCGACAGCGCCGGAATAGACACTGCCAGCACGGCCGCCACGACAAGGACGGTCGCCAACAACTCCATCCGGCCGACGGCCCCCCGACCGCATACCCTTCGCATCCGCATCATAATCCTCCTATCGGCGACCCGTTGCATCCCCTCCCTGCAAATATCACCACCTCCACGTACTGAACGGCCCTACGGCCTTTATTATAATCGAAATGACCCGCCCGGAGTCAAGGGTATTCCGGTCCACGCATATCTTTATGTGTGGCGGCGGGTTTGTGAACCTATCGCAGTTCGGGCGGAATCCGGCCGGGAATGTAGTGCCGTTTGGCCCAGAGCCAGTCCCGAAGCTCATTGGGGGGCACGGCCTCTCCCTTGACCTCCTGCGAATCGGAGATGCCGTCGATCATCCGCTTGGCCAGGGCCAGCGTGCTCTTCTCCACCCACTGATGCTTTTCGGCGTGGCCGTCGGCAAAGCCGAACGTGCTTCGGTCGTTGTGCCAGACCGCAAACGGATCGACCCAGTAGGGGTTTCGCAGGTCCATGTTCCAGGTGCGGTGATTCCAGCCATAGCCGTCCATCTCTTCGAGCCAGACGAACTTGTCCGATGGATTGACGAACTCATTGCGTTTGGTGACACGGACCAGGGCTTCGTCGCCGCTGGGGCGCATCGACACCACGGCGCCCAGGGAATAGCTGCGATAGCCGCCGATCCCTCCGCCGGGGCCCTGGGCGGGAAAGATGTAGCGCTTGTCGGAAGGGCAGTGGTACACCTTGTGGCTCTCCATGTACGGCCACATCGCGCCCACGCGATAGCTTCGGACCTTGTCTTCCAGCGTGGCGTTGGAGGGGTTGCCGTTAACATCCTGCGGCTGCGACGTGAAGTTGTGAACACGGCGGTTCGTGCCGGGGTACTGCGTCCAGCCCGTGCGGATATCGGCGCCCGACTGACCCACGTCGGTCGTGTCGCCGTCCATGATCCACATGTCGTTGTCTTCGGCGTACAGATACCATCCGTAGGCCAGGCCCTTGACGTTGCTCAGGCAGACGATCGCGCTGGCCTGCTTCTTGGCCACGTCCAGGGCGGGGATCAGAACCGCCAGGAGCATCCCGATGATCGCGATGACCACCAGCAACTCGATCAGCGTGAAGCCACGCCGCATGTAAACCTCCCGCGCTGTCATGGCGGTCCTCCGTGCCGACCAGGTGCCCACGTCCTAAAAGCTCGGCATCATGGCCCGCAGTTCAGGACGGATCTCGCCGGGCAGATAATGTCGTACGAACCAGCGGACGTCTTCGCCCTCGCCGGGTTTGTAGCGCACGCTGTGGGGCCACTTGATTTGATTCTCAAACAGGTAAATAGTGGTTTCATCGACCCAATGGCGCTTCTCGGCGTGGCCGTCGGCGTAACCCATCGTGCTTCGCTCGTTGTGGGTGCAGGCCAGGGGATCGCCTTTCCACGTGCTGAAGTCGTCCAGGTAGATGTTCCAGGTGTTAATGTTGTAGCCCTGTCCGTCCTGCTCCTCGACAAAGACGATCTTCTGCCCTGGCGCGCGAAACTCTCCCATTTTCGTGATCAGTGCGTAGTACTCCCCCGTGGCCCATCCGTCTCCGATTCCGTAGCCATTAATCACGCACCCCATCGAATAGGTGCGATAGCCGCCTATCTCGTTGGGCGGCGGGGGGTCAAGGCCAGCGGGGGGGCTCAGGTGCCGTTTGTCCGAGGGACAATGATACAGCTTGTGATTCTCGGTGTAGGGCCACAATCCGCCCTGCTGAAATCCACGGATCTTGTCCTCAAGAGAGTAATTCCGAAAGCTGTGATTCTCATCTTGTGGAAAGGCCACAAAGTTCTTAACCGGCTCGTACCCGGCACTCGAACTCCATGCCGGGCGCCTTTGATTCTGCCAGGCGTTCCACTGTGCCGTGCCGCTACCCACAAGGTTGGTGTCGTTGTTTTCGCTGTAGAGGACAAACGCCTTGGACATGCCGTTGAGGTTTGCCATGCAGATCACCGCCGTGGCCTGGACCTTGGCGTATTGCAGGGCGGGGATCAGGATCGCCAGGAGCATCCCGATGATGGCGATAACCACCAACAGTTCGATCAGCGTGAACGCACGTAGACTCCGGAACTTCCAATCGTTCATGACAATATCCCTAATTCAGGCGACCCAGTATACAGCCGTTACACTACCGTTCATTCTTATTATAGGTCGTATGGACACGCGGTTCAAGTATACGGGACCGGCGTTTTTTTCAAAAACGGCCACTCAACCCCTGTTCTGCTTTGCTTTTCCGGCTCCCGGCCATGCGTGTTCGCAGCGAAAAGCACGGCCTGGACGGCGGCGGGTCTGGACCAAGCGAAAACCCCCGTTCGTTTGCGGGGGCCCGCGCGGGGTGCCTGTGGGGCGGCCAAACGTCCCTGGTTTCGGCACCGGCCTCACGGTACAATGGGACGCGCGGTTTTTGCTGTGGTGATGAGATGTCTGTGAAAGGAAGGATTCATGAGAAACCGTCCATTCGCCTGTTTTGGCCCGATCCCGAACCCTCGCTTCAACGCCATCGGCAGGGGATCTATCGTTCTGGCCGCCTTGCTTCTGGTCTGGGGGGCGGTCGGGGCGGGTCTTGCGGCCGAGCCGTGCAGTATTCGGCCCGTGGACCTGCGATGTGAATCGCTCGTGAACCCCCTGGGTATTGATTCGGCCCGGCCCCGGTTGGGCTGGCGGCTGGAGGCGGCCGATCCCGACCGGCGGGGCCAACGCCAGACGGCCTATCGCATCGTCGTCACCGACGCGGCCGAGCCGTCGCGGACGGTATGGGACTCGGGCTGGGTCGAGTCAAACCAATGTCAGAACGTGGCTTATGGCGGGCCGGCGCTGCGGTCCGAGCAGGCCTGCACGTGGACGGTCCGGGTGCGTGATGAGAAAGGCGCCGAATCGCAGCCCAGCGCCGCGGGCCGCTGGATGATGGGCCTGCTCGATGCCGGCGATTGGAGGGCCAAGTGGATTGGTGAAGACAAGACCTTCGAGCGCAAGCAGGGCTGGCCGCCGCCGGACAACGAGGTGCCCGATCCCTGGTTCCGAAAGACCGTCGAGCTGGCCGACAAGCCCGGCCGTGCGTGGGTTCACGTGGCGTCCGTGGGCTATCACGAGTTGTACGTCAATGGCCACAAGGTCGGCGACGCCGTCCTGAGCCCCAGCGTGGCCACGCACAAGAAGCGGGCCCGCTATGTGACGTACGACATCGCCGAACACCTGCAGAAGGGCCGCAACGTCATCGGCCTGTGGCTGGGCGTATCGTGGTCGATCTTCCCGCAGTACCGCACCGATGACAGGCCCGCCACGCCGCTGGTTATCGCCCAGGGGCGCATCGAGAGGCCCGATGGACGGGGCGTAAACCTGGTTACCGACGAGAGTTGGAAGACCTGCCCCAGCCCGAACCGCCTGCTGGGCGTGTGGGACTTCATGCACTTCGGCGGCGAGGAGTACGACGCCCGGAAGGAAGAGCCCGACTGGTGTAAACCCGACTTTGACGATGCCGAATGGAAGCCGGCGACCGTGTATCAGCCGAAGCTGGTGCTCTCGGCCGAAGTCATCGAGCCGAACCGGCGGATCAAGAAGGTCCAGCCGGTGGCGATCGAGTCGCTGGGCCCCGGGCGATGGCGCGTGGACCTGGGCGTGGTGGTGACGGGTCTGCTGGAAGCGGACGTGCAGGGCGAGCCGGGCCGGACGGTCGAGTTCAAGTTCTCCGAGCGGCACAACCAGGAGATGACCCATCGTCTGCACAGCCGATACATCATCGGACCGGCGGGCAAGGGCACCTTCCGCAACCGATTCAATTACTTCACGGGTCGGTGGATCACCGTCGAGGGTCTGGAGGAGGAGCCGAAAAAGGAGGACATCCGCGCGTGGCTGGTGCACACCGACTACGAGCGGATCGGAGGGTTCCGGTGTTCGAACGACCTGCTCAACCGCATCTATGAGGCCACGCTGTGGACGTATGAAAATCTCAGCCTGGGCGGCTACGTCGTCGATTGCCCGCACCGCGAGCGGATGGGCTACGGCGGCGACGCCCACGCCACGACCGAGATGGGCATGACCAACTACGCCACGGCCGCGTTCTACCGCAAATGGGCCCAGGATTGGCGGGATGTCCAGGGCGACGACGGCAACCTGCCCTACACCGCGCCGACGTACTGGGGTGGCGGCGGGCCGGCCTGGAGCGGGTATTGCATCACGCTGCCGTGGGAGATCTACCGGCACTACGGCGACCGGCGGGCCCTGGACGAGAATTACCCCACGATGCGCCGCTGGCTGGCGTTCCTGGAGACGCACGCCAAGGACGACATGCTTGTGCGGTGGGGCGGCGAGTGGGACTTCTTGGGCGATTGGCTGTGGCCCGAGGCCGAGGGCGTCAACGGCGACACGGTCGAGACGCTGTTCTTCAATAACTGCTATTGGATCTACAACTTACAGACGGCGGCCAAGGTCGCCGACGTTCTCGGCCACGAGGACCAGGCCAAGGCGTACCGCGACCGCGCCGACCAGGTCCGCCGGGCCGTGCACAAGAAGTTCTACAAGCCCGATGAGCACAGCTACGTCAATGGTTTCCAGGGCTATCTGGCGATCGCCCTGCTGGTCGATCTGCCGCCGGAGAGCGAGCGGGCGGCCGTGTGGCAGCGGCTCGAGGACGAGATTCTCATTCATCGCAAGGGTCACATCCACGCGGGCATCACCGCCGGGGCGATGCTGTTCAAGACGCTGCTGACGTTTGACCGGCCCGAGTGGATCTTCCCCATGGCCAATACCGAGACGTATCCGGGCTGGGGCGACATGCTCAAACGCGGCGCCACGACGCTGTGGGAGGACTGGGAGGGACGCAGTGCCCACAGCCTGTGCCACAGCTCGTATCTTTATATCGGCACGTGGTTTATCGAGGGATTGGGTGGCATCCGGCCGGGGCCCGATGGCGTCGGTTATCAGCATTTCGTGGTGCGGCCCTGCGTCGTGGAGGACCCCTCGATGACGTGGGTGGAGTCGCAGTTTGATTCGCCGTACGGCCGGATCGAGAGCCGCTGGCGGATGCGGGGCGACGTGATCGAGGCGGAGGTGGTCGTTCCGCCGAACACGACGGGGCGGTACTACCCGCCCGCGGCGGGGCTGCGACAGGTCCGCGAGGGCGGCAGGAGCCTGCGACAGGCCGAGGGTATCACGCCGGGCCGCGACGCCGATGGCCGCCGCTGGCTGGACCTGGCGCCGGGGCGCTACCGGTTCGAGATTCGCGAGCCGGCGCGGCGATCCATCGTCACGCCGCGCTTGACCCTTGCCGAGGACGGCAAGGCGCGGGCGGTCATCGTCTTAGCCGCCGATGCGCCCGCCCCGGAACAGCACGCGGCGAAGGAATTGGCGGAATTCCTGGCCCAGGTCACCGGTGGCGAGTTCGAGTCGGTTGATCACGCGGCAACGGATAAGGCCAACATCTTCGTCGGCAGGGCGGCCGCGAAGCTGGCCGACCCGGCCTTCAAGACCGAGGATTTGGGCGATGAGGGGATCGCCGTCGTAACCACCGACAAGGGCCTGGTGCTGACCGGTCATGGGCCGCGCGGCACGTTGTACGCCGTCTACACGTTCCTGGAGGACGTCGTCGGTTGCCGCTGGTGGTCGAGCCGGGCGGCGACGATCCCGCACAAGCCCACGCTGCGGATCGGCCGGCTGAACACGCGGTACGTGCCGCCGCTGGAGTATCGCGAGGTCTTTTGGACCGATGCGTTCGACGGCGACTGGTCCGCGCGGAACAAGTGTAACGGCCACGCCCACCAATTGGATGCGGCCCGCGGCGGGCGACATGTTTACGAGGGATTCGTGCACACGTTCTATCCGTTGATTCCGCCGCAGAAGTATTTCGCCGAGCATCCGGAATGGTTCAGCGAAATCAACGGCACGCGCAAGCATGACCACGCCCAGTTGTGCCTCACGAACGAGGCGATGAAGGCCGAGCTGATTAAGAACCTCAAGGCCCGCCTGCGGGCCAACCCGGCCGCGACGATCGCCTCGGTTTCGCAGAATGACTGGCACGGCAATTGCCAATGCGCCGCGTGCAAGGCGCTGGATGAGGCCAACGGCGGACCGGCCGGATCGTTGCTGACGTTCGTCAACGACGTGGCCGACGCTATCCGCGAGGAGTTCCCGCACGTGGCCATCAGCACGCTGGCGTATCAGTACACGCGAAAACCACCCACCCAGGTCGTGCCGCGGGACAATGTCATCGTGCGGTTGTGCAGCATCGAGTGCTCATTCAGCAAGCCCCTGACCGACAAGCGCAACGAGACGTTTGCCCAGGATATCATCGGGTGGTCGAAGATTTGTGATCGGCTGTACATCTGGGACTACACGACGAATTTCCGGCACTACTTCCTGCCGCATCCGAACGTGCGGGTCCTGGTGCCCAACGTGCGGTTCTTCGTTGATCACGGCGTCAAGGGCATCTTCGAGCAGGGGGCGTACAGCTCCCGCGGGGCGGAGATGGCCGAGTTGCGGGCCTGGGTGCTGGCCAAGACCCTGTGGAACCCGGCGGCCAGTGAGCGACGGCTGATCGACGAGTTTCTGACCGGCTATTACGGCCCGGCGGCGGTGCACGTGAATCGCTATCTGAACGTGATTCACGATGCGGTGGATAAGAGCGGTGACCACCTGGGGTGCTTTAGCCCCGACACGGCCAAGTTCCTTTCGTTCGAGACGCTAAGCGGCGGCTGGCGGCATTTGAAGGCCGCCGAACAGGTGGTGGCGAACGATCCGGAGCGGCTCAATCGCGTCAAAGTGGCCCAGCTTCCGGTGATGTACGCGTTCGCCCGCAACTGGAAGACCTTCCGCGAGGCCGCGGCCAAGAGCGGCGCCGAGTGGCCCATGGACGAGTCCATCACCAAGGTGGCCGAGCGGTTCATGGCCATTGCCAGGGAAGACGGCGTCACGCGCTTGAACGAGTGGCAGGATGGCTTCGGCCTGCTCGATGAGGCGGTGCGAAAAGCCCAGCCGTAGCCGCGGGAGCGCGTCGATGCGGGCCTGCGGGGGAAAAGGGTGGAAGACATGGAGAAAATGATGGCTGACAATCGTATGACACGTCGAGAGGTGGTGGGGGCGGCCGTGGCGGGTCTGCCGTTGGTGGCCGCCGGATCACGGGTGGCACAGGCGCAGACCGGGGCGACAAATCGCGTGGCGATCGGGATATCGACGTTGGGCTTTCCCACGTTGAGCAACGCCCAACTCGCCGAGACCCTGGCCGAGCAGGGATTCAAGCTGATCCAGTTGTTCTTCAGCCAGACCGACAGCCGCTACTGGGTGTACAACGGCCGCAGCGATCTGTCGGATATGACGCCCGCCCGCAGCAAGGCCATCGCCGCGACGTATCGGTCGGCGGGCATCACGATTCACAGCCTGGGTGTGTACACGAACCTGGTCCATCCCGACGAGGCCGAGCGCGAGAAGAACCTGGCCTACTTCGAGGACATGATGAAGATCGCGACCGCGATGGGCGTGCGCTACCTGATCACCGAGGCGGGGCATTACCATCCCGAAACGCCAACGTCGGGAATGACCTATCACCTCCGCGAGGATGTGTGGCGGCGGACCGTCGAGGTGGGCAAGCGGCTGGCGGCGATGGCGGCCGGTCACGGGGTCACGGTGCTGGTGGAGCCGTTTTTCGACGGGTTCTTCGCCAGCGCCAAGCGGACGCGCACGTTTCTCGAAGAGGTCGATTCGTCGCACGTGCGGGCCCTGCTGGACCCGGCCAATCTGCTGGAGGTCAACGACCTGGAGGAGATGTTCGATCAACTGGGCCCCTGGATTGACTGCCTGCATGCCAAGGACCGCTGCCTGCACGTCGAGCGGGGTGTCCCGGCGGGGCAGGGCGATCTCGATTACCCCACGTTCGTCTCGCTGGCCGCGGCCCGCACGCCCAGGGCCCCGCTGATCCTCGAATACGTCGGACCCGATGATTACCAACAGACGCTGCGGCATCTGCGGAACATGATGCAGAAAGCGGGCGTCGAGGAGATCAACGCATGAATCCGAGAAACGTCCGTTCACTGCCGGCCCTTTTCGTGATGGCTGTCTTCATTGGGAACGTGGCCGTTTATGAGGCACCTGCCGATCGGGCCGGCTTCATCGGGCTCTCGCCGGATGGCCGCCGTTTTGTGGTCGGCCCGGAGGGCGCGCCGTTCACCCCCTGGGGGTTCAATTACGACCATGATGCCGAGGGCCTGCTGCTGGAGGACTATTGGGACAGGGACTGGTCCCGCGTCGAGGAGGATTTCCACGAGATGAAGGCCCTCGGGGCCAACGTCGTGCGCATCCACCTGCAATTCGGCAAGTTCATGGACGCCGCGGACACACCGAACAACGCGGCCCTGGCCAGGCTGGCGGATCTGCTCACGACGGCCGAGCAGACGGGTCTCTACCTCGATCTCACGGGGCTGGGCTGTTACCACAAAAAGGACGTCCCGGCCTGGTATGATGCCATGTCCGAAAAAGACCGCTGGGATGCCCAGGCGCAGTTCTGGCAAGCCGTCGCCCAGACCTGTGCCGCCAGCCCTGCGGTGTTCTGTTACGATCTGATGAACGAGCCGGTCCTGCCCGGAGCGGATAAGAAAGAGACCGAGTGGCTGTTGGGTGAGCTTGGCGGCAAGTATTTCGTGCAGCGGATCAGCCTGGACCTGGCCGGGCGGTCGCGGCAGGTAGTGGCCAAGGCGTGGGTCGATCACCTCGTGGCGGCCATCCGCGGGCACGACCGGCGGCATCTGATCACCGTGGGCGTCATCCCCTGGGCCCACGTCTTTCCCAACGCCAAGCCCCTGTTCTACGCGCCCGACGTGGGCCGGAACCTGGACTTCGTGAGCGTCCATTTCTACCCCGAGTCCGGCCAGGTGGACAAGGCGCTGACCGCCCTCAAGGTGTACGACGTGGGCAAGCCCATCGTGATCGAGGAGATGTTCCCCCTGAAGTGCAGCGTCGATGAACTCCGCGAGTTCATCCTCGCCTCCAGGGAGGTCGCCGAGGGGTGGATCTCCTTCTATTGGGGCAAGCGGACCGACGAGTACACCGCCGAGGACGGCATCGGCGGGGCGATCACCAAGGGATGGCTCTCCCGGTTCAAGGAGATCGGCCCGGAGATTCTGGATTGAGCGGGCCTGCCTCGTGCTCCCTGTCGTGCCGCTTGCATCGGGCCAACGCGTTCTCATGACAGAGCCTGTTCGGTTCAGAATCCGCAATTCGGACGTGAAATACTCCCCGGCTGACGGCGACTACGAAATCAGGTCGTTCAATGGCATGGGAGGTATCTATCATGACGGAATGTGGACCGATCATCTATCGTAGGGCGTCCTTTTTGTCCTACACGGCACTGGGACTCAGCGCCTTTCTGATCACCTGCGTGGCCAGTTGCACGGTGGTCGTCGTGTACGGCATTCATGTGGCCAGCGACAAGACGGAGGACCTGTTCGCCCTGGCCGAAAGGACCGTCCAGGCCCTGCCGGAGCTGGCCGAGTCGCTCCCGCCGGCGGTGGCGGACCTGCTCAACGATCATCGCGATCCGGCCTACGCCGGACAGCTTGAGGTCCGGGCCCGCTTGGCGGAACGTCCCGATGGGCGTGGCGTTCGGACGGTGCTTGAGGTTGTCAACAAGGGTGAGCAGGTGGTTTCGCTGCTGTCGTTGCGGGTCACGGTTCTGGATACGCAGGGACGCCTCCTCCACGAGGCCAACGAGTGGGCCGCCACCCCGCTGGCCGCGGACCGCGGTTGGCCGGGTCCGCTCATGCCCGGCTCGCACCGGCGTGTCGGCGGCTCGTACTGCTGGCCGGAGGTCCGCGGCCCGCTGGATGAGCTGACCACGGAAGTGGAGATCACCGACATCCGCCTCTGGAACGGCGACCCGCAAGAACCCGCGGCCCTGGACCCTGCGGCCTGAGGCCCTCCGCTCCTCCGGGACTTCGCGTTGCCGGCAGCGCTCCACGGCCGCGTCGTCGGCGCCCGTCCGTTAAGCGGGCGGATGCCGGCGCAGCAGGTACGCCACGACGCTGTCGTCCTCGTTGGGGCCGATGGTCTCGTGGGCGTAGCGCTTGACGTCGTCGGTGGCGTTGGCCACGGCGACGGCGTGGGGGGCGGTCTGGAAGAGCTTGACATCGTTAAGGCTGTCGCCGAACACCACCAGGTCCCCATAGTCGTAGCCCGCCTGCTCAACCAGGGTGCGGACGGCGTGACTCTTGCACGCGCGGCGGTCATGGATCGTCAGCCACCACCAGGGCGGCGAGTAGGGATTCTCGAAAAAGTGGTTTTCAAGCTGGCCGGGCAGTTCGTTTTCGAGCTCCTCGGCCAGTGGCCAAAGCTGCTCGCGGGCCCCGATAACGGACAGCGACACGATGTGGTCGCGCCCGAAGGGATGGGTCAGGTCGTGGATACAGGTCAGGCGCTGGTCGCCGCTGCGTTGTCTGTCGTTGTGGTACCATTCCATGCCGGGGTTGGCCAGGCGGTTAAAGTACAGCCGATCCCGGACCCCGTCGAACGTGGAGACAAAGGGCACGCAATCGTGACGGAGGATGCGGCGATAAATCTCTTCAGCCAGCGATGGGGCGATATCCCGAATCGCGTAATGTCGGCCCGTGTGGTAATCCGAGATGAACGCCCCGTTAATCGCGATGACCGGCAAGGTCAGCGGCAGATCGCCCAAGGCCTCCCGGATACCCGGCAGGCCGCGGGCGGTGGCCACGGTGAAGGCCAGCCCCCGTTCGAGCAGACCCGTCAGCTCGCGGCGGGCGTAATCGGACAGCGTCGCGTTGTTGCGCAGCAGCGTGCCGTCCAGGTCGGAGACGTAGATTCGTCGTGGGGGCGAGGGAGTCATCGGCGGCTCGCGGTTATTCCTGCGGCAATCGCGCCAGGTCCCGGTCGGAGCCGGCGACCATGAGGATGTCGCCCGCATGAAGCTCGGTGTTGGGCAGCGGCACGTTGATGATGTCACGGGCATCGGCGTGTTTCTCGTCGGGCTCATCGGCGGCGCGTTTGACGGCGACGAGGTTGACGTTGTATTTCTGCCGCAGTTGCAGCTCCATCACCGTCTTGCCCTCGAAACTGGGCGGCGCCTTGACGCGGGCCAGGCTGTAGCCGGGGGCGAAGTCAATCTTCTCGCCGACGTGGGGGGCGATGAGCTTGTAGGCCCATCGCTGGGCGGTTTCGATCTCGGGGTATACCACGTCCGTGGCGCCGACGGCCGACAGAACTTGGCCGCTGGTTAACGTGGCGGCACGGGCACAAATCCGCTTGATGCCCATCGCCTTCAGGTTAACCACCGTCAGCACCGCCGACTCGAACGTGCGCCCGCCCTGCCCCATGCACACAAACGCGCAATCCACCTTGTGCACCCCCTGGGCCTTGAGCGAGTCCTCATCCGTGCTGTCCATGCGGACGGCAATGGCGACCTGGTCGCGGATGTCGTCGATGATCGTGCGGTCGCGGTCGATGGCGATCACTTCGGCCCCGCTCATGGCCAAGGCGATAGCGAGCTTCTTGCCGAAGCGTCCGAGTCCGATGACGGCGAAGCGTTCCATAAGTTTTGATCCTCGCCAACGGCGTTATTCCGCCCGGCCGATCAGCCGACGATGATCGGCTCGGCCGGATAATCGTAGGCCGCGGGTTTGATGTCAAAGGTCAGGGCGGCCAGCAGGGTCAATGGGCCGAGTCGGCCGACCAACATGGCGACGATGATAAGCAATTTCCCCGTCGTTGTCAAAGAGGCGGTGATTCCGGTGCTCAGCCCCACCGTGCCCAGTGCGCTGGCGGCCTCGAACAGGATGTCCAGCAGGCGAAAGTCGCTCTCCCGCTCGGTCACGCACAGCGCCATGGTGAGCGTCAACAGGACCAGGGCGAACAAGAAGCTTACGGTGATGGCGCGTCCGACGACGACCAGCGGGACGGTCCGGCGGAACATCTCCACCTGGGGCCGCTTGCGCAAGGAGGCGAAGGCGGCCATGACGATGACGGCCAGGGTAGCCGTCTTGATCCCCCCGGCCGTCGAGCCGGGTGAGCCGCCGATGAACATCAACACGATGAGCAGCAGCTTGCCGGCCTCGGACATCGCGGCGATATCGACGGTGTTGAACCCGGCGGTCCGGGCGGTGACGGACTGGAAAAACGCGTTGCCCACCGGCGGGCCCTGCGTGTTCGTCTCGATGGATTCAAAGACCCACAGCCCCGCGGTGCCCAGCAGGATCAGCACCAGGCTGACGGTGAGCACCACCTTGGTCTGGAGCTGCAGCTTGCAGGGGGTGGTGTCTTCGTAACGGCCCAAGGGTTGGTGCCGATGGGCCCGCCAGCGGCGGAACCGGTCGCAGGCCACTTCGAACAGGTTGTAGAGCACGCCGAAGCCCAATCCGCCGAGAATAATCAGCGGGCAGAAGACCGCGTAGGGCTGCCAGCCGTCGCGGTAATCCATCAGGCTGCGGGAGAACAGGCTAAAGCCCGCATTACAGAAGGCGCTGACGGCGTGGAAGAGACTGCAGAACCACTGGGCGTGGGCCTGCGGCACGGAGGGGGGGACGTTCTTCCAAGTCCCCAGCATCGCCGCGGCGCCGATGGCCTCGACCGCGAGCGTGGTGGTGAAGATGAATCCGATGATGCGCCCAATCTGGCCGAGGGTGGGGGCGCTGAGCAGATCCTGCATGGCCACGGATTCACGAACGCTCAGGGCCTGTCGCAGCAGCAGGGCCATGACCGCGCCGAAGACCACGATGCCCAGCCCGCCGAGCTGGATCAGGGCCAGGATCACGATCTGCCCGCCGAGCGAGAAGTCGCGGCCGGTATCCTTGACGATCAATCCCGTCACGCACGTAGCGCTGGTCGAGGTGAACAGGGCGTCGACGAAGCTCATGCGCTCGCATTGTCGGGCCCGGGGCAGCATCAGAAGACCGGCCCCGCACACGATCAGCACGAGGAACGTGAGGATAAGCGAGTGCATGGGGTTGCGTCCGGAGGCGGCCAGCTTGACGACGCTACGGAGCACCTTGACCACCACCTCGACGACCAAGTAGACGGCCAGGGCGAACGTGGTGGCGTGCGCGCGGTCGGCGACCTCAAACAGACGCCCCGCCCCGAAGATCACCACTATCAGGAACAGCAGC
>Ga0209163_1000199_pt1 | contig 145243 bp, 127 predicted proteins | sample MTBAKSrepl2MetaG_FD_187457 | JGI IMG/M metagenome (GOLD analysis project Ga0209163, IMG submission 187457) | Enrichment culture microbial communities om Arthur Kill intertidal strait, New Jersey, USA, that are MTBE-degrading - MTBE-AKS2 (Arthur... | ecosystem: Environmental > Aquatic > Marine...
CCCAAAAGGCATCGGAAACTTCCCATGATTGAATCTTTGTCATATATCCTCCGCATTAAAAGATTATCATGCGGAAAATATAAAGTAAACTTGATAGAAAAGCAATTATTATTTACGGATAAGTTCTAAATAAAAATAACCCGATCAGTAATGCGAAAGGGTAAGATGAAAGAATTCCGGGTAATCGATATCGTTGCCGGAGCGCGGCCCAATTTCATGAAAATCGCCCCTGTGGTGAGGGCGCTCAAGGCCGGAGGACAGGTTTCCGGCTCAGGTAAACCCTTCTGGCGGATCGTGCATACCGGCCAGCATTACGACTTTGCCATGAATGGCGTGTTTTTCGAACAGCTCGGGATCCCCAGCCCTTCGGTTCACTTGGGCGTGGGATCGGGCAGTCACGGCGCCCAGACCGCCAGGATCCTGGAGCTTTACGAGGCCCACGCCGTCAAAGCCCGCCCGGCGGCGACGGTTGTCTTCGGCGATGTCAACTCCACGGTGGCCTGCGCGCTTGCCGCCGTCAAATTGCAGGTTCCGGTGGTCCACGTGGAGGCGGGACTGAGGAGCTTCGACCGGAGCATGCCCGAGGAAATCAACCGGCTCGTTACCGACACCCTTTCCGATCTGCTCTTTGTGTCGGAGCCGAGCGGACTGGAGAATCTCAGCCGCGAAGGCATCGACGAAGGAAAAGTCAAATTCGTGGGCAACGTGATGATCGATACCCTGGTCCGCGAGCTGCCCGAAGCGCGGAACCTGCGCCTCTGCAGACGCTTCGGCCTAGAGCCCGGCGGTTACGGTCTCGTGACGCTGCACCGGCCGTCCAATGTCGATGACCCCCGGGTGCTCTCCCGTCTGCTTTTTCTTCTTTCGGATCTGAGTCGAGAGCTGCCGCTTGTCTTTCCCATGCACCCGCGGACCAAAAAAGCGGCGGATCAGGCGGGACTCGGCCACGTGTTCGAAAACAAACCGAATCTTGTCGTCGTGGATCCGATTCCCTATCGGGAGAACCTGTGCCTGATGGCCGATGCCCGAGTGGTTCTGACGGACTCCGGCGGCATGCAGGAGGAAACGAGCTTTCTGCACATTCCCTGCCTGACCCTGCGGGAAAATACGGAAAGACCCGTAACCCTGACCAGGGGGACCAGCCGGCTCGTGGGAAACGATCCGCAGCGAATCCGTTCGGCGTTTGAGGATGTTCTTTCGGACAGGTGGAAAAAAGGCGAAGACATCCCGCTCTGGGACGGACATGCCGGCGAACGGATCGCCGGTATCATTTTCGAGTTTATGGCGCAGGGCGCTCCTGCATTTTCATGCAAGCCGAAATGATCGGGCCTCTGTCCATCATCCCGCGCGCGGCGCTTTTTTCCCTGCTCGTCTTTGCCCCGCTTGCCCGGCTGCGCGGGTACCATCGGCGGTATCCTGAAAATGAGGCCGTATCGAGCTACCTGGAAAAGAGAAAGCCACTGTTTCTGTTGAATGCCGCAGCGTCCATGAGGCAGGAAGCCGAAGAAAAAAGGTGCTGGCGGCTCTCGATGCAGGGGGCATTGCCGCCCTGGTGATCAAGGGAAGCGCGCTGGCCCGGGACGTCTATCAGGATCCCAACCGCCGCGCGTCCGCGGATATCGACATCCTGATCCGGATCAGCGATGCGGCCCTTCGCGAAGCCGGCTGGCTGCGCACGGACGGCCGCCCCCTGGGGTTCTGGCTCAGCCGGCTGCATCACGCCCGGTACGGCCGTCCGGATCAAACCGGCCTTGTGGAAGTTCACTGGAATTTCGGGATCCCGGGCTTTTTCCGCCTGGACTCTGAAACCATCTGGGAGCAGGTTCTGACGGCGCATACTCGGGAGAGAAATCTTTCACCCGAAATGGTGCTGATCCTGCTTCTCATCCACCATCACATGCACTTTTTGAGAGAATTTAAGATACTCGTGGATATCGTGTGGGCGTTTCACCGCTACGCGGAACAAATCGATTGGCATACTTTTTCCGAAATACTGGATAAAATCGGTCTTGTCAAAATAGCCCGGCTTTCTCTAAATCAGATCCGGTCTCTGTGGCCTGAATTAATTTTGCGGCACGCCGGAATGAAGACGCTCGGCAGGGAGCTGAAAAATTACGGCCCAAACGCCCCGGCTTTTTAAAAGCGTTTTTTCAAATGGATTTCGAATGCAGCTTTTCATCCGCAAAAAAAGACCTGGTTGCTTATCGCTTTGCCCTTGACAGCCGCGCAAGAATCGCTTTTTTCCTTTTTTAAGAGCGTTTTTCCTTTTCCCGGGGAAGTCAAGCTGCTTTATAATGACAGGCGGACTTTCAGTCTTCCATTAAATTATCTGAAATTTATCAAATGGCGGATGAATGGATAACACACTCAATAGGACGGATCATGCGCCGGACGAATTGATTATCGAGGCCGGGCGGACCGAAGGACAGTACTGGAAAGACATCTGGAATTACCGCGGGCTGTTTTATTTTCTGGCATGGCGGGATATCCTGGTACGATACAAGCAGACGGTGATCGGTATCGCCTGGAGCCTGATACGCCCGCTTTTGACCATGATTGTTTTCACCATTATTTTCGGAAAATTGGCGAAACTGCCGTCCGAAGGAGCCCCATACGCGATACTCGTGTTCGCCGCCATGCTGCCGTGGCAATTGTTTTCAAATTGTCTTTCGGAGACCAGCAATTCGCTGCTCTTAAATGCCAACCTGCTTTCCAAGGTCTATTTTCCGCGAATCATTCTGCCGGTCAGCTCTCTCATCGTCGGGTTCGTGGACTTTCTCATCTCCTTTTTGATTCTGATCGCGCTGATGTGCTGGTACCGGTTCATCCCGGACTGGAAAATCCTGACCCTGCCGTTTTTTATCTTTCTCGCGCTTTTCGCGTCGATCGGGTTCGGTTTATGGCTGGCCGCCTTGAACGTGAAATACCGTGATTTTCGCTACATCGTGCCGTTCATTCTGCAGTTCGGCCTCTATATATCGCCCGTCGGATTCAGCAGCAGCGTGGTGCCCGGAAACTGGCGGCTGCTTTATTCCATCAACCCCATGGTCGGCGTTATCGACGGATTCCGGTGGGCCTTGCTCGGGCAAAATATCCAGCTTTACTGGCCGGGATTTTTCATTTCGGTCGTTCTTATGATCGTTCTGTTCGTGATCGGGATCCGGTACTTTAGAAAAACCGAGAAGACGTTTGCGGATGTGATTTAGAGATGCCCGATACCGTTATCCGCGTAGAGAATCTGGGGAAAAATACCTGATCCGGCATGCGCCGGCCGAGCGCTATCTCGCCCTTCGAGATGTCATCGCCGGTCGCTTCCCATCATTTTTGAAAACTGTTTTTAAATCCCGGAACGCTGAGCCCCGGCACGTCAGATCATCCAAAGAAGAATTCTGAGCATTATAATGGTATGCAGGAGGGATTCTCGGAAAGATCCCGCCCCTGATATACAGGCGTCTGGGAAGCTCGCTGAATCGGATGGGATGGCTTCCTTTTCCGGCAAGAGGGGTGATGTACCCCTGGTTGATCGAAAAAATCCCTGGAGGCCCAAAAGATCATCAGAGAAAAATCCATGACTATTGTTTGCCCCTCGGTATTTATAAAAATCAGCTCATCCGAAATGGCTGCGATCCTTCAAAAATCGCATGGATTCCCCACGGGATAGATCCGATGGAAAAACACCGGTTGAAAAAAATTCCGATCGTCCCGTTCGTTTCGGCTATGTGGGTCGGATCGATTATCGGAAGGGACTGCATCTGATCATCGATGCGCTTGAAGAGATTCCTTTCGAAAAAAATGTGAGCGGCATGTATTCGGCGAAGCACGGTTTCCATGGGAGACAGAGTATCTCAAAAACTGTCTGAACCGGCCCGGCAGCGGCGGACCTTTTTGAGCCTTCAGATGGATGCGGCCGCTTCGCAGACGCCGAAGACCTGTGGGTCCACATCACCTCGGCCATGGAGATGCTTCGGTTCGACATGGCGGAGCTTCGGGTTAAAAACGGCCGCTATGACTGGATACGGTCAAATTTTGACGGCGGGGAGGCTGTTTCGGGCGAAAACGTTTTCAAGGTCGAGATGCCGCTGCTGGGCCGCAACTTTCAGAACTTCGGGAGCCTGCGGCTGATTAAGGACGCGGGCCGCCATCCCATGGACCACCATACTTTAAAGCGTGTGGAATATCTCAGACGCACCATAACCGGAGTTCTCGAAAAGCTGGCGGCCGGCCCGTAAACCTGACGGTGCGAAGTTTACATGAAAACCAATCGGGTTAAAAAGATCAGCCGGTCATCGGATTCTCCCGTTTAAATCCTGTTGATCCGGTAACCCCTGTCTAAAAAAACACAGCGCTTACCCTTGATTGATCTGCACTGCCATATACTCCCCGGCATGGACGACGGGCCGCCCATATAACGGAAAGCCTGGAGATGGCGAGACAGGCGGCCGCCGACGGCATTCACGCCATCGTCACCATCCCCCATATCCTCAACGGGCTTTAGAGGTGGTGCGGGGCAGACCTGAAGCCGTCCTGCGGGGTGAGGCTCTGCATCTGCCGGAACCGAGGCAAAACCGCAGAAAATGGTGGCGGCTACTCCGCGGGTACCGCTGAGGAGGCGATAGAGAGCAGAACCGGTCAACTTAAAATAGCCCCGGAGACGGGGCTATTTTTTTTTCGGCGGTGTACCGGGCCGAGACGCCAACGGCATTGATTTTTTTTAAATAACCATGTAATTAAAAAATTCAGGTCGTTTTTTCTGCGGAATTCTGGCCACGCCGGCATTCTCCTTGCGCGCGGTGGAACATAAACGGTTCACTGGAAATCCCTGCGGCGGTGAAGTGGTCTTTGGCATGCCGCCTGCTTTCTTTGGGAGACAGACACGGGAGACAGGTCTATGATAACGGGCAAACAACTCAAATGGACGCTTGGATGCATCGGCATGATGGCGGTTCTTGTTCTCGCCGGGGCGGGCTGCTCAACCGTGAACTCGAATACCGGCCCATCTTCCACAGATGCGGCCGGAAAACAGCAGAAGGAGATACCGTCGCGATATCATCATTTCAGCGACGTGCTGATCCCCGATGAACTGAAGGTGGACCGCAGATCGTGCTTTGTCTATCAGACTTCCTCGCTTTCCGCCGGGGTCATCGTTCTCAACGGCGGTGTGGATTCAAGCACCCTCATCTCCTTTTTTGAAAACAACATGATGAAAGACAATTGGATGCCGGTCAGTTCATTTAAGTCCCCGCGAACCGTTTTGCTTTATCAGAAGGAAAGCCGCTGGTGCGTGATCAATATTACGGAAAAGGATTTTAATAGCACGCATGTGGAGATCTGGGTGGCCCCGACCCTGGGAGGAGCGGAAACCGGGTTGCTTAAATAGGAATCGGAAAAACGGATATGACGATCGGTCTTGCGGAAAAACAAATTATACTGGGTGTTTGTGGCGGTATTGCGGCATATAAAAGCGTTGAACTGTTGCGCCTGTTAAAGAAAAACGGCGCCGAGGTCCGGGTCGTGATGACGGAAAACGCGGCCCGGTTCGTCGGGCCGCTCACTTTTCAGGCCCTTTCGGGAAATCCGGTGTGCCTGAGTTTGTTTGAGCAAACGAGTGATGCGGCCATCCGGCATATCGATTGGGCGGAAAAAGCGGATGCGGCAATCATCGCACCGGCTACGGCCAATATGATCGCAAAACTGGCATGGGGCGTTGCAGACGACGCATTGAGCACCATTATGCTTGCCAGGACATGCCCGGCGATTGTTTGCCCTTCGATGAACACCCGCATGTACGAAAGCAGCGCCCATCAGCGGAACCTCGTTGTCCTGCGAGGGGACGGATACACCGTAATTGAACCCGGGGCCGGAGAACTTGCCTGCGGCACCACCGGGCCCGGAAGGTTGCCGGAGCCGTCTGTGATTGTTGACAGGCTGATCCATTCCCTTTCACCGAAAGATCTGGCGGCGTGTCGGGTTGTGGTGACGGCTGGTCCCACCCGGGAGCCGATCGATCCAGTGCGATTCATCAGCAACCCCTCAACAGGGAAAATGGGATTTGCGGTGGCAAAAGCAGCCGAATATCGAGGAGCCGATGTGATTCTGATCACAGGCCCGACGATGCTGCCCGATCCGATAAATGTCACCGTGGTTCGGGTTCAAACCGCGCTCGACATGGCCGAGGCGGTATTCAGCCACATGGATGACGCACACGTTATTATCAAGACGGCCGCGGTTTCGGACTTCAGACCCAAACATACTTCATCCCACAAGATCAAAAAGGAAGAAGACAGCCTCCTCATCGCCCTTGAGGCAAATCCGGATATTCTCAAGGAGGCAGGCCGGAGGAAAAAACATCATGTGCTTGTCGGCTTCGCTGCTGAAACGCAGGATCTCGAACGCTACGCCGGCAAGAAACTCGAAGAAAAGAATCTGGATATCATCGTGGGAAATCTGGTGGACCACCCGGATTTCGGTTTCGGCTCGGACCGCAACAAGGTAACTTTTTTTTTCAAAGACGGAACAAAGGAACCGCTTCCTGCAATGACCAAGGACGCGGTCGCCCATGTGCTTCTGGATCGGATCGTATCGATGATGGTACAAGCGGGTGGGGGCCGTTGACGCCGGAAGCGCAGAAAAATTACTGGCGGGTATCGCCATGATGCATCAAAAATCTGCAGCCGACACACTGGAGCAGATCGACCGCACGCTGCGCCTGATGGCGGAAAAGGGGGTTGTCGGCTTTGACTGCACCGAAAAGAGCATCCAGACCATGGCCATGTGGGGTCGAAGGCCCGGGCCTGTGCGGGAAAGTTTGGAAGAAATCGAGGCCGACATCGGGGATTGCCGCAGGTGCTCTCTGAGCAAGAACAGAACCCATATCGTATTCGGAGCCGGGGATCCCTGCGCGAAGCTGGTGTTTCTGGGGGAAGGGCCGGGATTTGAGGAAGATCGACAGGGGAAACCTTTTGTGGGGCCTGCCGGCCGCCTGCTCACCCGTATCATCGAGGCCATTCAGTTGACCCGGGATCGCGTGTATATTTGCAACGTGGTCAAATGCCGGCCTCCGGAAAACCGGAACCCCCTTCCGGATGAAATAAACGCCTGTTTTCCGTTTCTGGAGCGCCAGCTCCAGGCGATAGCCCCCCGCTTGATCTGTGCCCTCGGCACCTTTGCCGCACAGACGCTTCTCGGTTCCGGCCAGCCCATCTCGGCAATGCGGGGGCGTTTCCACGATTGGATGGGAATACAGGTGCTGCCCACCTACCATCCGGCCTATTTGCTGCGAAACCCGGAAAAAAAACGGGAGGTGTGGGAGGATATGAAATTGCTTATAAAAAGAATGGAAGGAGACACGGTGAACCATGCGTAGCTCTTTCCTTACAATTGTATTTTTGGTTGGTTGGGTCTGTTGCTGTTGTCCGCAGGGACTTGCCGCCGGCAAGGAGATCTATATCATCACCGTTTCCGATGCCATCGGTCCGGGTGTCGCCGATTTCGTCGAAAAAAGCATCGAAAAAGCCTCCACCGACGATGTCGCCTGCATCATCATTCAGCTGGACACCCCCGGTGGCCTCGCCGAGTCCATGCGCGTCATCGTCAAGGCCATTTTTGCAAGCCGTGTGCCGGTGGTCGTTTATGTATCGCCGAGCGGGGCACGGGCGGCCTCGGCGGGCGTCATGATCACCATGGCCGCGGATATCGCCGCCATGGCGCCCGGGACCAATATCGGAGCCGCTCACCCGGTGGGCACCGGTGGAAAAGAGATCGACGGGGCCATGTCGGAAAAGGTCATCAATGATATGGCGGCCCAAGTAAAAAGCATCGCCGAAAGAAAAGGACGAAACGCGCGATGGGCTGAAAGGGCCGTGCGGGAGAGCGTATCGGTTACGGAAACCGAAGCGCTGAAGGAAAACATCGTCGATATCGTGGCGGCGGACCTGGACGAACTGATACAGAAGATCGACGGCAGGATGGTGGCGGGCAAGGGCGTGCTCAAGACGGCCGAAACAAGATCGGTGTTTCTGAAGGAGAATCTGCGCACCAAGATCCTCAAGACCATCAGCGACCCCAATATCGCCTATGTCCTGATGATGATCGGATTGGCCGGACTCTATTTTGAACTTTCCCATCCCGGTGCGATTTTTCCGGGAGTGATCGGAGGGATTTCACTGGTTCTCGCGTTTTTTGCCTTTCAGACGCTGCCCGTGAATTATGCCGGTATTTTGCTGATCATTCTCTCGCTTGTTTTTTTTATCATAGAAATGAAGGTGACCAGTTACGGTCTGCTGAGTTTTGCAGGGATCCTGTCGCTGCTGCTCGGTTCCATCATGCTGTTTGAGGGGCAAGCGGGTATAAGACTCTCCTGGCGGGTGCTGCTGCCAACGATTGGGTTTGTGTCCGGCTTTTTCGTGGTGGTAGCGGGACTTGTCTTCCGGTCTCAGATTTCCAGACCGAAAACCGGCTCTGCAGGCATGGTCGGGCAGATCGGCGTGGCCAAAACGGATATCAGGGGCGAAGGAAGAGTGTTTGTTCGCGGAGAGCTCTGGAAAGCCGTTTCGACCCAAACGATCCGGGCCGGCCAAAAGGTTCGGGTCAGAAATGTCGACAATCTCGTACTGGAAGTCGAGCCTCTGGAACAAGGGTGATGGTGGATCATCTCCAAAAGAATTGATGGTTCTATGGGGGTTCAAGGGGCCAAGCGGTCAGAGGGAACCCTTCTTTATTACTGTCGAATCTGGAATTTTTGACTCGTCGAACCCTTTCGGCGGAAAAAATCGAACTGAAATATTCGTTTAAAGACTTTCCCGCCCGTTGTCTGATGGGCGGGGTTTTTTCTCCCGGTTTTCATATGGGACAATCAAAAAGGAGAATGCCATGTTTACGACCATTGCAATCATTCTGCTCGTAATTTTTTTTCTTTCATCGGCCATCCGTATCCTCAACGAGTATGAGCGAGGCGTCATTTTCAGGCTCGGACGTGTAATACAGGCCAAGGGGCCCGGGCTGATCATCCTGATTCCTGTGATCGACAAGATCATGAAGGTCAGCATGCGGATCGTTGCCATGGATGTAGATCCCCAGGACGTCATTACCCGGGACAACGTATCGGTGAAGGTCAACGCGGTTATCTATTTCAGGGTGATCGATCCGATCAAGGCCATCATCGAAGTCGAAAACTATATTTATGCGATGTCCCAGCTGGCCCAGACCACCCTCAGAAGCGTCTGTGGCCAGGCAGAACTCGATGAACTGCTTTCTGCGAGAGAAAAGATCAACTCCGAGCTGCAGGAAATTCTCGATACCCACACGGACCCGTGGGGAATCAAGGTCGCTACCGTGGAACTCAAACATATCGATTTGCCCCAGGAAATGCAGCGGGCCATGGCCAAACAGGCCGAGGCGGAGCGGGAGCGGCGTGCCAAAGTGATCAATGCCGAAGGGGAATATCAGGCCGCAACCCGACTATCCGAAGCCGCGGAAATTATCCAGAGCCACCCCATGGCTCTTCAGTTGCGCTATTTGCAGACCATGCGCGAAATATCGGCCGAGAACAATACGACCACGATTTTTCCGCTTCCTTTAGATCTTTTCAAGCCCTTTCTGAAATTAGTGGAATCCCATGAAAGGACGCCGGACGCAGAAAAGAAATCAGGTTGACATGAATGGAACATATCGTTTATTAGATTCAATTTGTATTTGAGATCCCGAATTTTTTAGCGCGCCGATTGTATTGCAGTCGATTTATTCCCGGAATTTTTCCGGTAAATCCCGGATTCGGTCCGGAGCGGTTGCAGGAACCCGGGATGACTTTAACCGCATAATGGATCCGGATGCCGGGTCGAATCCGGCATGGCAGTGAAACTTGGACATACAGGTGGTTTATCGACGGCTGTCGAATTTACGCAGCGGGGGTTATGAAGCCTCCGCTTGTACTTTTTTACCGGTCGAAGTGATGTCGCCGGCATGTTGAGGCAGCGAAAGGAGATGGGTAAGAAATGGGTTCCAAAAAAAAGGAAGATAAGGAAAAACCCCTTGAGAAGATGACCGCCAAGGAACTTCGGGAGCTGGGCAAGCAGCATCCTGAAATCACCGGCGTGTACGGCATGAACAAGATCGAACTGATCAGTGCAATCAAGAAAGCAAGGGGCATCGAGGAAGGGCCGATTCGCCAGGCGGATGCTTCCGTGCGGGAAATAAAGGCCAAAATAAGAAGCCTGAGGGTCTCCCGTGAGTCCGCGCTTGAGTCGGCCGATTTTAAAAAGGCATTTTTTTTGCGACGGCGCATCAGCCGGATGAAGAAAAAAACTCGAAGGGCGGCATAAACCTGCAAGACATTTCCATGAGGATCCCCCCGGCTTCGTTGGCATTCGATATCGACGGCGTTTTGGCCGATACCATGACTCTTTTTCTGGATATTGCCAGGGAAGAGTTTAAGATCAGCGGCATCCGGTACGAAAACATAACCTGTTACAGACTCGAGGACTGCCTCGAACTGGATAAGACCATCATCGATGCCATCGTGGGTAAAATCATAGATGGAAACTACCGGGTCGATCTGAGACCCATCGATGGAGCTCCGGAGGTCCTGAGGCGATTGGGCAGACTTCACCGCCCGCTGCTGTTTGTCACGGCCAGGCCCTACGGCGGTCCCATTCAAGGCTGGCTGCAACGTGTGTTGCCCCTCAACGCCGATGCCATTGACCTGGTGGCGACGGGTTCTTTCGACGACAAGGCCGCAGTGCTCATCGACCGGAACATATCCTATTTTGTCGAAGACCGTCTGGAAACCTGTTTCGCGCTTCATGATTCCGGTATTACACCGATTGTCTTCAGACAACCTTGGAACAGAAAGCCCCATCCTTTTATGGAAGTCGAAAACTGGAATGATCTGGAATTGCTGATTGATTTCAGCAGGGGGAATCCATGACGTCTTTCGGGCTTTTATACGCGATCCGTTCCTATATCGAATCACTTTCTGCTGAAAAAGGTTACTCCGAACATACATGCAGAGCCTATTTTCGTGACCTGCTTGAATTCGAAGCGTTTCTGGAAGGCAAAAGAGAGCAGGAGGATCTGCTGACGATCAAGACCGTAGATGCCCTGATGATACGTGAATATCTGGCTTTTTTGTACAGGATAAACAAAAAGAGCACTATCGCCAGAAAGATTTCGGCCATTCGATCCTTTTTTAAATTCCTGATGAGATTCGGCGTAATCGAGAATAATCCTGCCGAAGGCATCCTCACACCGAAGCAGGAGAAGACTGTTCCGGTCCATCTGTCCGTGGACGAAGCGTTTCATCTGCTCGATTCCATGACCGGAGACAGCCTCTCTGATCTGCGAAACCGTGCGATGTTTGAAACCCTCTATTCCACCGGTCTGCGGGTTTCCGAATTGGCCGGCATAAACATTTCCGATCTGGATGTCCATACGGGAGTGGTCCGGGTTTATGGAAAAGGAGGGAAAGAAAGGATCGTGCCGATCGGCCGGAAGGCGATCGTTGCGATACAGGCATACCGGGAAAAACTACGGGTGGAATGCGGAGATCCGGCGGAGAAAAATGAAGCGCTTTTTTTGAATAAAAACAAGGGGCGCCTGACCACACGCTCCATTGCCCGGATCCTGGACCGGCACGCAAAAGCGTGCGGGCTGCCATCGCCGGTTTCGCCCCATGCCTTGCGTCATACGTTTGCTACCCATATGCTCGATGCAGGAGCGGACCTGCGGGCGGTGCAGGAGCTTTTGGGACACGAGCGGCTTTCCACAACCCAAAAGTACACGCATGTGAGTATCGATCGGCTGATGAAAACCTACGACAAGGCACATCCGAGAAAATAGAATCCGGCTTGGAGTTTTGAAGATATGATGAACATTCGGGGAACAACCATTTTAGCGGTCAGACACGAGGGCCGGGTCGCCGTGGCCGGCGACGGCCAGGTGACACTCAACGATCTGGTAATCAAGCATCATGCCAAAAAGGTGCGTAAGATTTACAACAACAAAATTATTTTCGGTTTTGCAGGGGCAACCGCCGACGCCATGAATCTCTCCGAACAGCTTGAGGGCAAGCTCGAACGCTACAATGGGAACCTCACCAGGAGCGCCGTGGAACTGGCCAGGGAATGGCGTAAGGATAAGTACCTGAGACGCCTCGAAGCGATCATGATCGCCTGTGACGAAAGCCGGACGTTTCTGATATCCGGCAGCGGAGATGTGATCGAACCGGACGACGGGGGCGTCATCGGTATCGGATCCGGCGGTGCCGTGGCCCAGGCAGCTGCGATGGCTTTAATGAAATGCCCCGACATGGACGCACGGCGCATTGTGGAGGAAGCCATGGCTATTGCGGCTGGCATCTGTATTTATACCAACGACAGGATCACCATAGAAGAACTTTAGGAAAGGTCGTACCCGAAGGATTGACTTTCCAGGCCCGTTCAACAACCGGAAGTGCCGATCCTTTTACGCGAAACAGCCATGAATGAATTGAAACCCTCTGAAATCGTCAAAGAACTCGACAAATATATCATCGGCCAGCAAAAGGCGAAACGATCGGTAGCCATCGCCCTGAGAAACCGCTGGCGGCGGCGCCAGGTTTCGGAAGACCTGCGGGATGAAATCGCCCCGAAAAATATCATCCTCATCGGACCTACGGGCGTCGGGAAGACCGAAATATCAAGACGGCTCTCCAGGCTGACCGATTCACCGTTTCTGAAAGTGGAGGCATCCAAGTTCACCGAAGTCGGATACGTGGGCCGTGACGTGGAGTCCATGGTCAGGGATCTGCTGGAACTCACCATCAACTCCCTGCGTTCCAGGGAACAGGAAAAGGTGCAGGACAAAGCCTTTCAAAATGCGGAAGAACGCCTCCTCGACCTTCTTTTACCAAAACCCCGAATCCGGACACGTTCAAAAAGCGAAGCCGTTGAGGGGGTCGAGATGTCCGCAACGGAGCAAACGGAAGAAGATTCCTCTTCAACTCGGAAAAAATTGCGGGTTATGCTGCGCAGCGGCAAGCTGGACGACCGGTATGTAGACATGGAAGTTCCCGACCGGAACATGCCCGTTGTGGAAATCTTTTCCAACGTCGGCCTCGAAGAGGTGGGAATCAATTTCAAGGACATGTTCGGCAGCCTTCTTCCCAAGACCACCAAGCGCCGGAAGATCAAGGTGGACGAGGCCATGGAGATGCTGGCCCAGGAAGAGGCGCAACGCCTTGTGGACATGGAAAAGATCGTTTCCCAGGCTGTTGAGAAGGTGGAGCAGACAGGGATCATTTTCCTCGACGAGATCGACAAAATCGTCGGTAACTCGAGCGGGCACGGGCCGGACGTGTCTCGGGAGGGGGTCCAGCGGGACCTGCTGCCGATCGTGGAAGGCTCGACGGTGACGACCAAATACGGTCCGGTAAAAACGGATCATATCCTTTTCATTGCATCCGGCGCATTTCATACCGTCAAACCATCGGATCTGATTCCGGAGCTGCAGGGTCGATTTCCGATTCGAGTCGAACTCAACTCCCTGGGCTGCAAGGAATTTGTCCGGATTCTCACGGAACCCAAAAACGCCCTGATTCTCCAGTACCTGGCTATGATGGAAACCGAGGGGATGGAGGTCGAATTTGCCGATGAGGCCATCGAAGAGATCGCGCGGATCGCTGAAGAAGTCAACACCCGCATGGAAAACATCGGGGCGAGACGGCTGCATACCCTCATGGAGTGCCTCCTTGAAGACATCCTGTTTGATGCACCCGACAGAAGCGAAAAGAAGGTCTTGATAGACAGGGCATATGTGACGGACAAGCTCAAGGGCATCAAGGACGATGAAGACCTGAGCCGTTATATCCTGTGAACCGATGGAGAAACAAGGATGGACCGCCCGAGCGTAGCCGATATTCTCGTAGAAGCCCTGCCGTATATCCGGCGTTTTTATGGCAAGACCATCGTAATTAAGTACGGCGGGCATGCCATGGTCGACGAGCAGCTCAAGGAAGATTTCGCCCGCGATGTAACGTTGATGAAGTTCATCGGGCTCAAACCCGTGGTCGTGCACGGCGGAGGGCCTCAGATCAGCCTGGTTCTCGAGCGGATGGGCATTCCGTCCACTTTTGTCCGGGGAATGCGCCTGACCGACGAGCCGACCATGGATGTGGTGGAAATGGTGCTCGGAGGCAAGGTGAACAAGGCCATCGTGGCTCAGATCAATCGGCAGGGGGGCAGGGCCGTTGGCCTCAGCGGCAAGGACGGCGGGCTGATCATCGCAAAAAAAATGCATATCGTGAACCGGGAAGAAAACAAACCCCCGGAAATCATCGATCCCGGCCTCGTCGGAGAGGTCACACGGATTCACCCGGAAATCATCCATACCCTCACCCGGCAGGGATTTATTCCGATCATCGCACCGGTTGGTTCCGGAGATGAAGGGGAAACTTACAACATCAATGCGGACCTGGTGGCAAGCAAGGTGGCTGCGGCGCTTTCCGCCGGCCGTCTGATTTTTCTTACCGATGTGGACGGCATCCTTGATCCGACGGGGGCCCTCGTCCCCTCCATTAACATGAGGTCCATCCACGAGATGCTCGAAAAGGGGATCATCAGGGGCGGCATGATTCCTAAGGTCGAATATGCACTGGAGGCCATGCAACACGGTGTCGAAAAGGTGCATATCATCAACGGTCGAAAGCGCCACGCCATTTTGCTGGAACTTTTTACCGACCAGGGCATAGGAACGGAAGTCACCGTCTGAAGAAGGCGGCGGAGATGCCGCCGGTCCCCATGAACGGTGAGTCAAAATCAGTCCAAATGAACAGGATCGCATTGGTTAGGATAAAGTGAAAACATGAACGAGGACATCATACAAACGGCGGATCGCGTCATCGCCGGGACATACAAACGGTTTCCCATCGTGATCACCGGGGGAAAGGGAAGCACGCTCTGGGATTCGGAAGGAAATCGGTACACCGATTTTGTCGCGGGCATCGCCGTATGCAACCTGGGCCATGCCCATCCACGACTCGTCGAGGCCGTTTCCCGCCAGGCCGCCGTATTGTGGCATGTATCGAACCTCTATTACACGGTCCCCCAGACCCGGCTTGCCGAATGGCTGACGGCCCATAGTTTCGCAGACAGAGTGTTTTTCTGCAACAGCGGGGCCGAAGCCAATGAAGCGGCCATCAAGCTGGTGCGCCGCTATTTCAAAGAGAAGGGAGAAAAGGATCGTTACCGGATCATCACTCTCGAAAATTCCTTCCATGGCCGGACCATGGCCACACTGTCCGCGACAGGACAGGAGAAAATCAGAAAAGGGTATGAACCGGTTCTGGAAGGTTTTGATTTTGTTCCGATCAACGACTTCGATGCCCTCCAGAAAGCCATTGGCCCGGGCACATGCGCGGCGGTCATGATGGAACCGATTCAGGGGGAAGGAGGCGTGTGCTGTGCGGCGCCGGATTACATGCGCAAGGTCCGGCAGATGTGCACGGAGACCGGTTGTCTGCTCGTTTTCGACGAGATACAGACCGGCATGGGCCGAACCGGCAAACTGTTCGCCTATGAGCATTACGACATCGCCCCGGACATCATGACCCTGGCCAAAGCCCTGGCAAACGGGTTGCCCATCGGCGCCATGCTGGCAAAGGAAGAGATAGCCGCCGCATTCGGGCCGGGCGCACATGCTTCGACTTTCGGTGGCACACCCATCGTGACCTCGGCCGCCATGGAAACGGTCCGTATCCTGGAGGAAGAAGATCTGGTGGGGCGCTGCAGCCGGATCGGGGAGTACTTTAAGGAGAATCTTCTGCGGCTCAAAAAGCGTCATGACGTGATCGAAGAGGTGCTGGGCGTCGGCCTTTTGCTGGGGATCAAGCTCAAGACCGAAGGCGCACCAGTAGTCAAAAAGTGCATGGAAAGGGGTTTTCTCATCAACTGCGTCCAGGATACGGTCTTGCGGTTCGTGCCGCCGCTTGTCATCGAAAAGGCGGAGATCGATGCTCTAGTGAATTCTCTGGACGAAGTGCTGTGACATCGAGGAGTTATACATTGAAAAAACGCATCAACAAAGTAGTGCTGGCCTATTCGGGAGGGCTCGATACATCGGTGATCCTCAAATGGCTCATCGAAACTTACGGTTGTGAAGTAGTTGCCTTTTCGGCGGACATCGGCCAGGAGGAAGATCTCGCCCAAATCAAGAAAAATGCCCTAAAGACGGGTGCTTCGAAGGTCTATATCGAGGACCTTAAAGAGGTCTTCGCCAGGGATTATGTGTTTCCCGCTTTTCGTGCCAATGCCATATACGAAGATCAATACCTGCTGGGTACTTCCATTGCCAGGCCCCTCATCGCCAGCCGTCAGATGGAGATCGCCGGGTTGGAAAACGCCGATGCCGTCAGCCACGGGGCCACAGGAAAAGGAAATGATCAGGTCCGTTTCGAGATCTCCTACCTTGCCATCAACCCGAATATCACCGTAATCGCCCCGTGGCGCCAGTGGGAGTTCGCCTCCCGAAGCGCGCTTATTGATTACGCCAGGGTTCACGGCATCGACGTGCCGGCGACCCATGAAAAACCTTACAGCACGGACTGGAACCTGCTGCACATCAGCTATGAGGGGGGTATTCTGGAGGATCCGTGGCAGCCGCCGCCTGCGGACATTTACAGGTTGACGGTTCATCCCAAAGACGCACCGGACAGGGCCGAGACCGTCGATCTTGCTTTTGAAGCCGGCGATCCGGTCTCCATCAACGGAACGCCCTATTCGCCGGCGACCCTGCTCAAGGAGCTCAACCGTCTCGGCGGCAGGCACGGCATCGGCCGGGCCGATCTGGTCGAAAACCGGTTCGTCGGAATGAAGTCACGCGGGGTCTATGAAACGCCCGGTGGAACCATTTTGCGCAAGGCCCACCGTGCCCTGGAGTCGATTACCATGGATCGGGAGGTCATGTATCTGCGCGATTCCTTCATTCCGACCTATTCCCGAATGATTTACAACGGATTCTGGTTTTCCCCGGAAAAGGAACTGATGCAGGGCATGATCGACGCCACCCAAGCCTGCGTATGCGGTGTGGTGCGGATGGAACTGTTTAAAGGAAACTGCAACGTGATCGGACGGAAGTCGGATCACTCCCTGTACAGGAAAGATTTTGCGACTTTTGAGGATGACGTCGTTTACAACCAGCAGGACGCGGAAGGATTCATCCGGCTCAATGCCCTGCGTCTGAAGATTCGGAAGCTTTTGGAAGAAAAGAGAAAATAGATCGAAAAGGCGGCCGGATCCGGCCGCCTTTATAGACCAATGGGCATTGGTTGAAACGTCTGCAAAAACCAGAAGAACCAAAAAAATTACGAAGGATACCCATGGCCGAAAAACCTTGGAACGGCAGGTTTTCTGAAAAAACGGATCAGAGCGTCGAGGCCTTTACATCGTCCATCAACATCGACAGACGCCTGTACAGGTACGATATCGAAGGCAGCGTGGCCCATTGCAGGATGCTTGCCCAATCCGGAATCATCACCGACGAGGAGGCAGCGGTGTTGATCGAGGGACTTGTTCGGATCAAAAAAGAAATCGAGCGAGGAAATTTCGACTTCGACGACCGCCTCGAGGACGTCCATATGCATATCGAATCCAGGCTGGTCGAACATGCCGGAAAGGCGGCCCTGAAACTTCATACCGCCAGAAGTCGCAACGATCAGGTGGTCCTTGACATGCGCATGTATCTTCGGCAAGCGGTAAAGGAAATCACCGATTGCCTGATCGGTATTCGGCAGGTTGTGGTCAACCTGTCAAAGGTCCATATCGACATCATTTTGCCTGGATATACCCACCTGCAGCGTGCCCAGCCGGTGCTTTTGTCCCATCACTGGATGGCCTATTACGAGATGTTTTCGAGGGACACGGAGCGGTTTCGGGAGGGGCTGCGGCGCATCAACGTGATGCCTCTGGGCAGCGCGGCCCTTGCCGGAACGACCTTTCCCATAGACAGGGACCTTACGGCCAAGCTGCTCGGATTTGCGGAGATATCGAGAAACAGCATTGACGCGGTATCGGACAGGGATTTCATTCTTGAATTTTTGTCTTCGGCCAGTATCTGCATGGTTCATCTGAGCAGGTTGTCCGAGGAGCTCATCCTCTGGTCTTCATCGGAGTTCGATTTCATTCAATTTCCCGATGCCTTTGCCACCGGCAGCAGCATCATGCCTCAAAAGAAAAATCCGGATGTGGCGGAGCTGGTGCGGGGAAAAAGCGGCCGGGTCTTCGGAAATCTGGTCGCCCTGCTGACTGTTATGAAATCGCTTCCTCTGGCTTACAACCGCGATATGCAGGAAGACAAGGAGCCGCTTTTCGATACGGTGGACACGCTCAAAAGCGCTCTGAAGATCTACATTAAAATGCTGCCCCACCTCAAAGTGAATGGGGACGTCATGAGGCGGGCGGCGACTTCCGGGCATCTAAACGCCACGGACCTTGCGGACTATCTGGTGACCCGGGGGGTTCCTTTCAGGGAAGCCCACGGCTGCGCGGGCGCTCTGGTAAAGTATGCGGTTTCGCAGGGAAAAGAACTCCACGAGCTGACCCTGAAAGATTTTAAGTCCTTCTCGTCGGTGATCGGAGAAGATGTGTATTCGGTTCTGACCCTCGATCAGATGATTGATCGCAGATCGTCGTTCGGCGGAACAGCCCGGCAAAACGTGGAGGCCAGAATCTCCGAAGCGCAAATGTGTCTCCAAAAAGAGCTGGCGGGTGAGGGTTTTTCTCCCAATCCCCGAGAGGGATAATAAAGGCGGACTGCCCATGCGCTCCGGGTATTTTTTGCCAAATTGTTCCGTGCGGATTGCTCGAGCGATTATCCTGATCGTGTGGTTCTTGGCGTCTATCGCCATGGTCAGCGGGTGTGGCGTCAAGGCCTCACCCAAAGTGCCCAGCCGGGAGCCTTTGCCGTCGATCCGCGATCTTAAGTCCCAAACAACGGGCGATCGGCTCGTCTTGACGTGGTCGCTGCCCGATAAGGCGCACAAAAGTGCAGGCAGCGATGCGGTGCTGGGATTTACTATTTACAGGAGCAAGTTTTCCATGACCGATACCCGGTGTCCGTCGTGCCCCGTTGTTTTCGAACGGATCGCAGACGTTCCCGCGCGGGGTGCGGAAGGCCCGTTTTTTCGTTACACGGAAACTCTTGAAAAAGGATACCGATACGCGTACAAGGTCAGGGCATACGGTTCCGCAAGAGCCGAGGCCAGCGAAGCCGGCCTGGTATCTTTCGATTATTGAATCGCGGAGAAATACGTGCACCATTTTAAATACCATAACCAGATACTCTGCTGTGAGAAAGTTCCGGTAGATAAAATCGCAGAAGCGGTCGGCACTCCGTTCTATCTATACAGCCATGCAACCCTGAAGCGCCATTTTTTGGTGTTCGATGGCGCGTTTTCAGGGATCGACCGCTTGATATGCTTTTCCGCAAAAGCCAACACAAGCCTGGCGGTCCTCAAGTTGTTCGCCGGTCTGGGCAGCGGGCTCGATATCGTTTCGGGCGGTGAATTGTACCGGGGATTGAAAGCGGGATTTTCTCCGAACCGAATCGTTTATTCCGGGGTGGGCAAGCGAATCGACGAGATCGATTTTGCCCTGCAAACCGGGATACTCATGTTCAACATCGAGTCCATGGAGGAACTCGAACTCCTCAACGAGCGGGCCGGTTGCCTGAAAAAAAAAGCGCCGGTGGCGCTGCGTGTGAATCCGGATGTGGACCCTGGAACCCATCCGTATATTTCCACGGGCATGAAGAAGAACAAGTTCGGCATCGATACGGAGAAGGCACTGGCAGGGTATCAGGCCGCCGCGGCCATGCCGAATATCGAGGTGATCGGCATCGACTGTCACATCGGATCCCAGATCACCGACCCGCAACCTTTCGAGGCCGCTCTGGCCAGCCTTCTCGATTTGATGAAACAAATTGAAACCTTCGGCATCTCCCTCCGATACCTGGATATGGGCGGCGGCCTGGGAATTACTTACGACGTCGAGACGCCGCCTCATCCGAGTGAATATGCCGCATCGATCGCCGGACAACTCAACGATCTGCCGTTATGTTTGATATTGGAGCCCGGGAGGGTGATCGTCGGAAACGCGGGCATTCTGGTGACTCGGGTTCTGTATCGTAAAAAAGGGGCGTCCAAGGAGTTCGTAATCGTCGACGCCGGTATGAACGATCTGGTCCGGCCGACGCTTTACGGCGCCTTTCATCGAATTCAGCCGGTGATTCAGACAGATGCACCACAAATCACGGCGGATGTGGTCGGACCCATCTGTGAAAGCGGCGATTTTCTTGCCCAGAACCGGAAAATGGCCGATGTCAAAGGGGATGACCTGCTTGCCGTGATGAGCGCGGGTGCCTATGGTTTCACCATGGCTTCCAATTATTGCAGCCGTCCCCGAGCGGCGGAAGTCATGGTCAAGGAGGATCGATTTTATGTCATTCGGCGGCGTGAAACCTATGAGGATCTGGTGGACGGGGAGTCGATTCCGGCTTTTTTAAGCTCCGAATAGTAAAAGATGGCTTTAGACACGCCCGAACGCGAGTTTGAGACTTTTGTAGAAAAAATGGCCGGACGGCATTTTAAATGCTGAACGGTTACAATGTGTTTTTTATTTTTCTTAATGTAAAACTTTAGATAAAACATCCATGAGACCGATACAATTTTTTAAAATGAGCGGCAGCGGTAACGATTTTATTCTGATCGACAACCGGCAGCCGGTGCTGTCTGAAACCAATTTGCCGGCGTTCATCGAAAAGGTCTGCCGCCGCAAGATGTCGGTGGGAGCCGACGGCCTTATCCTGATTGAAGAGAGCGCCGGCGCGGATTTCAGGTGGCGCTTTTTTAACTCCGACGGCAGTTCGGCCGAAATGTGTGGCAACGGGGCCAGATGCGCGGCACGCTATGCCTATCTGAACGGGATCGCCGACTCACGAATGGTTTTTGAGACCGCGGTGGGACTCGTAACCGCTGAGCTTTCAGGCGATCAGGTCAGGATACAGATGACGGAACTCCGGGATCTTGTTTTAGAGCGCACCGTGGAACTTAAGGACGGGCCGGTTCTGTGCGGCAGTGTCAATACCGGCGTGCCCCATGTAGTAATCCCTGTCGCCGATATCGAAAGTGCACCCGTGATCGAGATGGGAAGAGAAATTCGATTCCATCCGGATTTCGGGCCTGCAGGGACCAACGTGAACTTCATACAACCGATGGCTGACGGCAGCGTGGCGATTCGAACCTATGAACGCGGGGTGGAGGACGAAACCCTGGCCTGCGGAACAGGGGCGGTAGCTGCGGTCATCGTGACGGTGTCCGGATCCGGTAAACCCTCACCGATTCGTGTTCGGACGAGAAGCGGCGGCTGCCTGACGATCCATTTCAGCAAAACCCGGGGCCGGTTCGGTGATGTTTTCCTGGAGGGCGATGCCCGGGTCATTTACAAAGGGGAACTCTGTGAGGAGGCCTGGGCGTGGTAGAATCCGGAGCGGCCTTCGAAAAAAAACGGTCCTGCGGGGACGAAAGCGGGTCATGAGCCTGCATATCGCCTATATCTCCGTGGGATCGAACATGGGGGACAGAATTCTGAACTGCCGCCGGGGCATTTCGGCTCTTTCCCGTTCCGGAGCGTCGAAAGTGGTGGCGGAATCGCGGTTTTTTCAGACCGAGCCCGTGGATTACATAGAACAGGGATGGTTTGTCAACGGGGTTGTCAAGATCGAGACGCGCCTCGATCCTGAATCGCTGCTGGCGGAACTCAGAGCCATAGAGCGCGAAGCCGGCCGCACCCGAAGCAGCATCCGCTTTGGTCCGCGACTGCTCGATCTGGACATCCTTTTTTACGACGATCTTATTTTCGCACGGGCGGATCTCGAGATTCCCCACCCGCGGTTGCATAAAAGACGTTTTGTGCTGGTACCGATCTGTGATATAGATAAAAAAATTATGCATCCTGTCCTGAAAAAAGACGCGGCCTCGCTGCTCGACGCGTTAAACGATACCGGCCAGAAGGTGATTCCTTTTTCATGATACGCTATCTTATCTATTTCGGTCTTGGATATCTAGCCTATAAGCTGCTCAGGTCCTGGATCATCGGAAAAACATCCCCTAGAGCGGATATCCCGCAGGGGACCGGAGGGCAGATTGAAGACGTCATGGTGAAAGACCCCTATTGCCAGGTTTATTTTCCAAAGCGGGAAGGGATCCGTGCGGTTGTGGACGGCGAGGAGCTTTATTTTTGCAGCAGGGAATGTCGGGACAAGTTCCTGGCCTCCCCCCCAAGCAAGGAAAAGAGGTGACCCTTTGAAAAAAACTGTTGCCGCCCGCAGGCATTTTCCTGACCGTCCGCCAAGGATTGCAAGGATGACGCGGATTCGGATTCATCGGTGCGCGATGCGATGAATCCCATATAAAATTCCAATACACAACGAGGTGACATCTCATGAAGTTTTTCATCGATACAGCGAATATCGAGGAGATTCGGGAAGCCCATCGGATGGGCATGGTGGACGGTGTGACGACGAATCCGAGTTTGATCGCCAGAGAAGGACGTGATTTTGAAGCGATCATTCGCGAGATTTGCGCCATCATAAACGGTCCGATAAGCGCAGAGGTCATTGCCCTCGACACAGACGGCATGATTCGGGAAGCGCACCATTTGTCAAAGATCCACCAGAACATCGTGGTAAAAATCCCCATGACCGTTGAAGGCCTCAAGGCCACGCGACGACTGAGCGAAGAGGGGATCAAAACGAATGTGACTCTGGTCTTTTCTCCGATTCAGGCGCTTATGGCGGCAAAGGCCGGTGCGACCTATGTGAGTCCTTTTGTCGGACGACTGGATGATATCTCCCAGGAAGGGATGCTTCTGGTCGAGCAGATTCTTGAAATCTACAACAATTATGCATTTGACACCGAAGTCATCGTGGCCAGTATCCGCAATCCGGTGCATGTGCTGGAAGCGGCCCTCATGGGCGCAGACGTCGCCACGATCCCTTTCAACGTGCTGGCCAAGCTGGCGGCGCATCCTCTGACCGATAAAGGAATCAAATCGTTTCTTGACGACTGGAACACACTCAAGAAAAAATAGGGGACGATTCCCCGGTCGATAACATGACGGCAAAATCTTTCAGCTATATTCTCAGCCATCCGAACACCTTAACCCTGTATCGGATTATCGCCATTCCGGCGATCGTGGTGCTGCTGCTGTTTCCCAACAGACTCTGCACGTTTATTGCAGCCGTGGTGTTCAGCGCGGCTGCCATCACCGATTATCTGGATGGCTATCTGGCCCGCCGTATGGGGTTGGTTTCGAATCTCGGCAAAATCATGGACCCGGTCGCAGACAAACTGTTGGTATCTTCGTCATTCATCATGCTTGCCTCCTACCTGTGGGTGCCTGCGTGGATGGTCTGTATCATCGTCGGCCGTGAGATCGCGGTGACGGGGCTCCGCAACATCATGGCCGAAAACAGGCGGGATGTATCCGCCTCTGTTCTCGGAAAATATAAAACCGGGTTCCAGATCGCCGCCATCATTCCGCTGCTGATGCATTACCCGTATCTGGGTATCAATTTTCACGGCATCGGCACATTTTTCCTTTGGGGGGCGCTTTTTTTTACCATCTGGTCGGGAATCGATTATTTCATCCAGAACTGGAAACTGCTTCGGAGTTGATCAGTTCGGAAGGCAACAATTTTTGGTTGACAAATTCGACGGTGTCCATTAAAAAGTGGACTGTATCGAGCGGGAATAACTCAGCGGTAGAGTGCAACCTTGCCAAGGTTGAAGTCGCGGGTTCAAATCCCGTTTCCCGCTCCATAAATTGGTTGATAGCATTTGGCTTTTAGATAGTGTCCATCCAAAAAACAGGTGTTTTTGGTTCCGTCGCAGGGACAGGATTCATCCCGCCTGAGGCGGACAGGCCCTGCCCAAAATTCACTAAAAAACTTAATTCTTCCATCATACTATCAGCTATGAGCTGTCAACTATAAGCTGAAATATCCGGCGGCATAGCCAAGTGGTAAGGCAGCGGTCTGCAAAACCGCTATACTCCGGTTCAAATCCGGATGCCGCCTCCAAAAAAATTCAGGAGGTCAGGCCGAAACGGCCAGCCTCCTTTTTTGTTTTCGGTTGCGAAACGGTTAATCTTTTTCATAGCTTTGGGAAATATTACATCGTATCCGGGATTCTCTTTTAATGCCACTTCTCCTGATTCGGCATGAGAGGGTGCTTTAATCTCCACCTTTTTGATTTCACCATTCCTATCTGTAATGCTGATTCGACCAACTCTGCCTTGTTCGCCATGTTCCCCTCCTTTCACCGTGTCGCTTGTTTTTCTGATTGGTGTATGGTGTATCCTTTGGCCCCTGTTGATTCAGGATAGCTTTTCCGGGAAAGTGTAATACAAAAAATACATCTATTGAAATGTATTCAAATAAACAGCGGTTGTCAATACAAAAATATTGTATTATTAAAGGAGGATAGTTTTATAGAAAAGGATTTGAGAATGGGAAAAAATTACACCATTACGGTTCGGCTGGATGAAAATGAAATAAACGGCCTGAATGATCTTACCAACGGGCAGCTATCCCGTTCCCAAATTATTCGAATTCTTCTGCAGGATTTCCTGGAAAGGCCGAAAAATGAGCAGCAGAAGTTTTTGATAAAGAAATTGTTCGGGCCGACCATACGCTAATCTTTTTATGGGACGGGTATTGATTGTCGGTTTGATCCGCCGGTTATGCGAAACCTGTCAGAGAGCACTCGAACCGCTGTTCGTTGACCGCAGTTCCCCACTGGGTTCCTCTATGCTCCTCAACGAGTCTAAAACCTCTTTTTTCGTAGAGATGCCTTGCGGCGCCGAGCCCCTCAAATGTCCATAAATATATTTTCTTATAACCTTTATTCCGACAAAAACTGGTAGCGGTGTTGATGAGCTGGTTACCTGCTCCTTTTCCCCGTAAGGCATCCGACATGATGAACCACCGTAAATGTGCGCCCTCGCTTTCGGCATGAAAGCCATCAATTGCAATAGAGCCTTCGACGCGGCCGTCTGCCAACACAGTCCAAAAACCGTCTCGAGTCTCATCATAACGCTTGAGAAATTCAGAAAGCTCGACCGCAACCTTGGCTTCGAAGAAAAGTCCAAATCCCCAGTGATCATGGTAGTAGGCACCATGTAGTTCAACAACTCGTCCAAGCGAGCCGGGGATGTAACCTTTGGCTATCTTGATCTGGGACATGCAAACCTCTGCTTTGTTCTCCCCCCTCCCACACCACCGGGCATCCGCCTCAGGCAGACCCCTTTCCTAACCTTCGGCTCTGCGAATATCCGGTACAGGGGACACCTCAACCCCGCTAACTACGTGCCATGCCTGGCACACACGCCCACAATGAGCGGTGCAAAGGAAATAGAGGCATTGCGTAGAATAGGTAAAACCTGTGTCCGGCACAAAAGTAAAAAACTGCACACCCCTTTGCATCAGGATCCATTGGGTTTATTCTATCTCACAATGCTATCTGCATGAATAGCCGTTATATTCAAGAAAGAAATGCCAGATTGATCCTTATCGAGTATGAGCGGCAACTCTGTACATCCAAGAATCAAAGCATCAATTGAATGCCGGTCGGTCAGTGTGTTACGGGACGGATTAAATTTACATAGTTACATGTTAACAGGCTCATAATACATATAAATCTTTTGGCATGCATTTCGCAATCATTTATTTCCATCTTTCCGTATATTCTATCAAATTGCAGATTATTATGAAAATGGAGGATTCCACACATGCTGGCCACCCCTTCGGAATTAAAATCGAAATAGGAGGAACATCTGCGGAACAAGACATATCGCTGATTTTTATGGCTTAATGTTCCGACTATACGTTCGTGTGCATTGCAACGGATGGGTTGCCGATATGAACTCCCTTCAATAGGTACGCGAAAAGGCAAGGGCAGGGGATTTTTAAAAGACCGGCCTATAGCTCGGAAAAAAGATGTAAAATAAAGGGGATAAAGAAAGAGGAAATTGAAATGACATGTATCCTAAAAAATGCTGTTTTCGTTAAAAGTTTTATTGAAGTTCATTCCTCCGATCTGCTATGAGGAGGTTCACGAAATCAAATAATTAAGGATGAGGCCATTGGAAGAAGGACTCTTTTATTCGCGCTTCTGTTATGCTTACCAATAAACCCGGCCCCATCGGGGTGTTCGACTCCGGATACGGTGGATTGACCATCCTGCGGGAGTTTGTCAAAAAGACGCCCGGCTATGATTTTATTTACCTGGGCGACAATGCCAGGGCGCCTTATGGAAGCCGGTCCTTTCACGTCGTTTACCGCTATACCCTCGAAGCCGTCAAGTGGCTCTTTGCACGCGGCTGTCACCTGGTCATTCTGGCCTGCAACACGGCGTCGGCGAAGGCCTTGCGGTCTATTCAGCAGCATGATCTGCCCGGTATTGATCCGCTGCGCAGGGTGCTTGGAGTGATTCGGCCCAGCGTCGAAGCGCTGGCGGATTACACGCGAACGGGGCATGTGGGGATTCTCGGCACGGTGGGAACGGTTTCTTCACAGTCCTATCCGATCGAAATCCATAAACTTTATCCCGATATGGTGGCGGTGCAGCAGACCTGTCCGCTCTGGGTTTCACTCGTCGAGAGTGGTGAAATCAACAACCCGGGCGCAGACTATTTCGTGAAGAAATACATCCGGCTGCTTCTTGAAAAAGACGACCAAATCGACGCTGTCATTCTGGCCTGTACGCACTACCCCCTGCTGATGGAACCGATCAGAAAACACACGCCTGACCGCATCCGTATCATCTCCCAGGATGCCATCGTGGCCCTTAGCCTGGCGGATTATTTGAAACGGCATCCGGAGATGGATGCCCGCTGCACGAAAGGATTGAGGCGGCTGTTTTATACCACCGACGACCGGGCCATGTTTGAACAGTTCAGTTCCATGTTCTTCGGAGAGCATGTCAGGGCCGAGAGAGCGGAACTCTAAACGTCCAGAGAGTTTGAGCTTGACATCTATGCGGCTTATTAAAAAATTTGTTCTGGTTTCAGGCATCTCCCTGTGTTTTATCGTGATTATCCTCTCCGGCATGGGCCTTTATCTCTATTATCATCCTGAACGAATAAAACCGATCATAGAAAGATCGATCTCTGCGACCACCGGATCTTCCTGCACCATCGAAAGCATCTCCTACTCTTTGCAACCTATGGTCTTGGAGGCCAGGGGTATTTTTTTAAAAACCCTGAGGCCGCAGCAGGCCTTCTCAATGAAAATCCCTTTCATCAGGGCGGATATGGCTGTTGAAGGGCCATGGGGTCACAGATCCCTCGTTATAGAAAACATACAGATGAACGGCATTTTTATGAACTTCACATTGCCCTTTATCACTCCCGGGGAAAAAGTTTCCTCTTTTCCGGCCAGGATGGTTCAGGGTTTTGTCAGTCTCTTTTTTTTCAGAGACATCAGATTTCAGTCAGGGGAAATTCTTGATGGACATATCCTGGTCTCCGGCGGTGATCAAACCATTCAGATCCATAAAATCCATGCCGAAGCCGGTACCGATAAACCGTTTTTCTTTTCATTTGCCATGGAAGTCAAAAATTCTTCCCGTAATATGCATGTGACAGCGCCGAACGTGAATCTTGTCAGCGGCAGTGCGTTTGGCATCTATGATCTTGCGTTCAGCGGCACGCTCCAAGCCGAAGACGTCAAACTCCAGGACGCCGAACTGGGAATCCAAAGGATGGACGTACAGGCAAAATTCACCTATAGCCATGTCCATAAAAATCTCCATGTCGAAAATCTTCAAGTCCGTTCCGAGGGGATTGCTTTAACGCCTGATTCCGAAAAGACGGGATCATCGACCGTCTCTGGTTCCACCGCAGAATCCATATCGATGCAAACCGCACTTACCTATGACATGGGCCGGGGGGAAATCGCCTTTGCCCCCCTGAAACTCGATATCAACGGCCTGGCCCTGATGGGAAAATCAGCTGGTCGTCTGCCGCTTATGGACGTCATGCTCAAGGCGGAAGGCATCTCAAGCCGGTATCCCGTTATTGAGATCACGAATGTGACCCTGCAAGTCCCTCAGGCAAAGATTCACACGGGGACCCGGGACATCCTGATCGGAGATGTCCGAATTTATATCCCGGACGGCCGCATCGACACGGAAAAAAGATCCATCGCGCTCCCGAAAGTCCGATTCGACACTTTTGGCTTGAAAAACATGTTGCTTGCCATTGGCCTGAAAAACGGCAGGATAAACATGATGCTTCAAGGGGAAAATACCGCACTTCTCCAATCAGCCGCCGCTTACCAACTGCTTCCGTCCGATTGGGATCTTTCAACCAGGGATTCCATTCGGATCGAAGCCGCAGGAACGATGACCGGGCCCTGGCAGGTGCGGGCAAAACTGTCTCTCGATGAATTGGCATGTAAAAACAAGGACGGGAGCCTGATGGGGGAAAATATCTCCCTCACAACCGAGACCGAAGGTGTTGTCGACTTAACGCATTCCAGTATGATCTTTGCTGTCGCTTTGGAAGCCAAAGCAGGCGAAGCCCTTTATGATCGTTATTATCTAAACCTTGCAAAAAATCCCATTGTCACGTCATGCAACGGGACCTACCAGTTTCAACAAAGATTTCTGCAGCTTTCCAGGCTCAGATTCGACCTGACGGATATCCTGCCGCTTGAAATCCAGGGATTCCTTAAGCAGGATCCATCGATGCGCAGCGCCGATTTCACGGTGAACATCCCGCAGGTGTCCGTAAAACCGATTTTTCATCACCTGCTGCAGGAGCCCTATAAGACCGAAAAACCCTTCCTGGCAACCCTTGAAACCGGAGGGACCGTTTCAGCTGAATTCAAGATAAAAGAATTTGAAAATGCCTGGCAAGTTACGGGGCGATTCGGGTGGCGCGAAGGAAACCTTACCTTTCAGGGCAGGGATATCTCTCTGAAGGGCATTCACCTCGATCTCCCCGTCTGGTACCGAACCGGATTGGCCGAAGCCCCTGTGGAGAGTCTCAAAGGCAAGGTTGAGGTTCAATCCGTGACCGTACCCCTGCTGCCGGAGCAACCGCTGAGCATCCTTCTGGCTGCAGGTCCAAACCGGATATCCGTTGATTCCCCGACCGTGATCCAAGTGCCCGGCGGGGATCTTCGCCTGGGATCCGTGCATGTCAAAAACCTTTTTTGTACGGATATTTCCGCCCATACCCGTCTGGCATTTGACGGGATCAAACTGCAGTCCCTCTTGTCCGGGATCGGAATGCTTCCCCTGGAGGGCGCCTTAACCGGAATACTGGATCCCGTTCGATACGAAAAACATATGGTTACCAGTCAGGGGAAAATTGAGGTCGAGGTTTTCGGCGGCAAACTTTTTTTATCCGATTTGGGCGCTTCGGGGATCTTTACATCCGCGCCGGTTTTTACACTCAATGCCCACTGGGGTGATCTTCTGCTGACCGAAATGACGACGAATACCACATTTGGAAAGATCGAAGGTGTCTTGAAAGGCCACATCCGCGATTTTGAAATTGCCTGCGGTCAACCCCAAAAATTTGATCTTTTACTGGAAACAGTTGAAAAAAAAGGAGTTCCCCAAACAATCAGCATTAAGGCTGTAGACAACATTGCACAGATTGGCGGGGGGCAGAGCCCGTTTATGGGATTGGCAGGCGCATTTGCATCCGTTTTTGAAAAATTTCCCTATGAAAAAATCGGCATCCAGGCCCGACTTGAAAACGATATGTTCACTATCAATGGCACAATCAGAGAAAACGGCACGGAGTACCTCGTAAAAAGGGGTGGATTTTCAGGGGTAAACATTGTAAATCAAAATCCGGATAACCGTATTAGCTTCAACGACATGGTTAAAAGGATCAAGCGAATCACCCAAAAGGGTGGGGCGGTTGTCAGATGACCAAGGGAGGCGCAGATGGAAAACAAACAAAAGTTTTTGTGGACGGCAGCGGTGGTTGTATCGCTAACCCTGTTTGCCTGCGTAACCATCAACATCTACTTCCCGGCCGAAAAGGTTGAATCCGTTGCCGAGGATATTGTGGATGATATTCGGGGCAACAAACCGCCTCAAGAGGATAGCCGTTCCATAAACTATCAAAAGATCGTTCACAAGATCTGGTTTGCCTTTTCTCCTGCCAGTGCTTGGGCCGATGACGAGACAACCGTTTCCAATCCAACCATTCGCTCCCTGAAGGAAAAAATGAAGGCCCGTTTTCAGGCACTGGCGCCCTACTATCAGAAAGGCGCCCTGAAAGAAGGGGACGACGGGTATCTCTCCGCAGTAAATGCCGGCGGGCTGAACCTCAAGGAGAAAAGAGATCTCAACGGCCTCGTGGATGCCGAAAACAGCGATCGCAGAACGCTGTATACGGAAGTGGCAAAAGCCCTGAAGATAGACCCCGGTCAGATAGACCGAATCGCGGAGATCTTCGCCAAAGAGTGGCAGAAGCCTGTGCGGCAGTAGCTAAAGGGAGGCATTCGGAGATGGATGCCCGCTGTACGAAGGGATCGGGGCGGTTGTTTTATGCCACCGATAACCGGGCGATGTTTGAACAGTTCAGTGCCATGTTCTTCGGAGAACATGGCAGGGTCGAAAGAGTGCAGCTCTGATCCGGGATAATCCGTTCACTCCAAGATAACGGTAGTAAAGCCTGCGGGTTCATCCGCGTATATTTCGAATGTTCCCTTTGCGCTCCCCTCTTTGACATCCGGGGTCTTGAAGTACTTGAGCACGGGCATTTGGTAGTTGCCCGAATCAATGGTGACGGTGATCGGAATCGACGCTTCGGGCTCCCCCTTTTCCTTAAAGTCAATCTCGATCGTGTTTTCGCCCTCCTTGAGACAAAAGAGGTCTTTCATGTTCTCCTGCGTCTCCGGGGGCAGCGTTTTTATCATCGGGTCGTTCACAAGAAAAAGCCGGACCGACTGGGAAAGCCCCCCGGTTATCTTTCTGATATGGACGCCGTTTATCCGGATCGTCACTTCCCGGTCATACCCCATGACACTCAAAGCTGCATCGAATTCTTTTGCCAAACAAACCTCTCCGTGAAACAATGAAATGACCAACCCCATAAGAACAAAAGATAACACAAGGATTGTCGTATGGAATTGTTTTTTCATACCATCTCCTTTCCACTCCTTTATTGAACCGTAGGTTATAAAGTTTTTTGATCGACCGGGATTGAATAAAGGCAAAAAAATCTTACGATAGAAACAATGATTTTCTTCATAAAATATTCACGCTGGCGTAGAAGGGAAAGTATGCGAAGAAAAACACCTTCTTACAAAAAGAGCATCTCCTTTGACCGTTTCTTTACCGTTATCCGATCGATAACAATCCGGTATCACTTTTCACTGTTTTTGTCAGCATATTTTGTCTTTCTGGCCCGGTCAGCGGCTATGAGCGCGGCTTCAGGGCCTGGCCTTTCAGAAGTTGACACGGCCGAGGTGACTGTGGAGCGAAGTGATCAGGATAGGGAAACGATCTACCGCATCTTTAGCGGAGACTGCGTCGTCGAATGGATTCTCCGCGATTTCGAAAAGGGGGTTATTAAACACGCGTCTCGGTGCGCGGTGCCTTTGGCCGAGCAGCTTCCGCTTCTGAAAAAGATTTGCGCCGAATTTTTCAGCAGGAAAGAAAACGCACAGGCATTTCGAATCCTTTTTTGGGGCACCCTTGAACCGGAAAGAAAACCTTCTTCCCTGGAAATGCCGTTTCGGCTTGCGCTTGCAGCCCGTCAATCCCCTGGTTGGGATGCTATAAAAGGGAAGCCGAAAAATGGAGACATCAACAGGTTTGTCAGGGACCTTGCCAACAGGGAGCGGATCTATCCGGAGCTCAAAGAATTGTTTGCCCATTTTCAAAAAAGCGTTACGCTCGCTGTCGTAGAAAAGGTCCGGGTTCAGCGGGCCGGAGACCTGCCCTTTTATGACCGGCTTAAACAGCACGGCGTCCAGGCGGCGGACAGACTGCCGTTTGATTGTATGGCTTGGTTTTCGGTATCGTCTTTTTCACAAGAGTAGAGGATGTCGTAACCGTGTAACCGGATGACGGAAGGTGAACCCAAAACCACAGGCGGAGACTGGGGAAAAGATGAAGATCACCGTTTTGGCAGGAAGCCCCAAGGGCGACCAGAGCGTTACGCTGCAATACGTCCTGTATATCCAAAAGCTTTTCCCAGATCATGCGTACATCGTCCATCACGTATCCCGGCAGATCGGAAAAATCGAAAAAGAGGCCGAAACCTTCGAAAAGATCATCGACGATGTCCGGTCCTCCGATGGCGTGATCTGGGCATTTCCTCTTTACTATTTTCTGGTGCCCGCCCAGTATAAACGGTTCATCGAGCTATTATTCGAACGAAATGCAGCCGCGGCTTTTGCCGAAAAATACGCCGCCGTGATCACCACATCCATTCACTTTTTCGATTACGTGGCCCACAATTACATGATCGGGATATCCGAGGATCTGAACATGCGCGTGGCGGGAGGATTTTCCGCCGCCATGTACGATCTGCTGAGGGCGGAGCACCAGAGAAAACTGGCGCACTTTGCCGATAACTTTTTCCACGCGATAGCGCAGAGGACGCCCACGGCAAGATCTTTCGCGCCGGTACTTTTTGAGCCGTTCTCCTACCATGCCGGCCCGCCTGAAACCCGCATCGACGCCGGGGAAAAAAAGGTTCTGATCCTTCACGATGCCGGAGGAAACAGCTCCAGCCTGTTCGCCATGGTTCAGCGGCTGGCAGGCTGCTTTCAGGGCGATGTCAAGGTCGTGAATCTGAGGGATCTGGATGTCAAAACCGGCTGCACGGGCTGTCTGCGCTGCAGCTACGACGGAACGTGCCTGTGGACGGAAAAAGACGAATACATCGAATTTTACGATCAGACCGTCAAGACGGCTGATCTGCTGGTCTTTGCCGGGACCATCACCGACCGGTACTTATCGTCCGTTTGGAAGACTTACTTTGACCGCAGCTTTTACAACAACCATGCGCCCACTTTGAATGGGAAACAGGTTGCCCTTGTAGTTTCCGGACCCCTTTCCCAGGTTCCGAACCTTCGGCAGATCGTGCAGGCTTATGTAGAAATGCAGAACGCCAGCCTGACGGACGTGGTCACCGACGAATCCCGCGATTCCGCTCATATCGATGCCCTGTTAAACGCTCTGGCGGAAAAGATGGTAAGGGATCACGAGGCCGGATATCAACAGCCCGCGACATTCTTTGGTGTCGCCGGCCGCAAGATTTTCCGGGATGAAATCTACGGCAACCTTCGGTTTCCCTTCCAGGCCGATCACAGGTTCTATAAAAAGCACGGGTCGTACGATTTTCCCTATAAACAGATCACGCCGCTGGCTCGAAGCATTTTCATGACGCTGCTGACAAAAATTCCCTTTCTTCGCAAAAGGATCTATACCCGAGACATGATTCCCGCCATGATTCAACCGTTTCGAAAGCTCTTTTCCGGACCAGACCGTTGATTGCAAGGAAAAGGATGTCAGATTTTTCCTCTTTCCATGGCGATGTTGATGTATGTCTCCACGATATTTTTGGGCGGCACCCAGCGCTCGGAAGCTTCTTTTTCCACAAGTCGAACGGCGTTGAAATCACAGGCGGGCACGCACAGGCCGCATCCGATGCACCGGTCCAGGTCGATCCGGGCGATACCATCCACGGCAATGGCATCCATCTGGCACCTGTCCTCACAGACGCCGCAGCCCGTGCAGGCCGCTTCGTCCACTTCGGCGTAATAGCTGCTGTTGACATGCCGCGCAGGCTTGTCCATGCACTTGAGATTCTTTAAGATCTGGCAGCAGCAGCCGCAGCACAGGCAGATGTTCGTCGGTTTCTGGGAGTTGCCGGGTTGCAGCACCAGACCGGCTTCGATCCCCTTGTGGAGGATCTCCAGTGCCTCTTCCCGGGTAATGGTACGCCCGATGGCGTTGCCTTCGTAAAAATAGGCCGCACCTCCGAAAACCAGACAGGATTCGATGGGCCTGCCGCAACCGTCCCCCACAAGGCTGTGCTCTTTCCGGCAGATGCACGGGGCAACGAGAATTTTCGATTGGCTCTTGATGATCTTTTCCGCTTCGTCGTATGCCATCACCTGCATGTCGGCGGTCACGCTCTTTGAAACCGGAATCACCCGCAACTGCTGGGTCCGACGTGCGATTTGATCCTTCATCAAATAGGGCGCGTATGCGTTGAAATCCCTTATGAGGTCTTCATCCAGATCGTTGACGTGGTATTCCCATATGCCGATGACGAACTGGGCTGCCATGTACAGGGTTTCTTCGCCCTTTTTCGAACGGATGATCAGACCTTTCTTCGACATGGTTTCCAGCATCGGGGCAAGCGCCGTCTCATCTTTTCCCAGGCGTTTTGCAATGGCAGCCGGCGGCTCCAGCATCATCGTCAGGCCCAGTGCGATTTCGGCCTCCTCGGCTGTAAAAAGCCGTTTCAGGATTCTCAGTTCGATCCCGGTCTCCGTCGCGGGAAACCCGGTCGGCAGATTGTCCAGGTGTCTCGCAAGTTGCGCATAAATATCGGCCATGGTATTTCTCCTTCCTGTTTGTTTTGACGTATCCCATGTCAAATGGCATCGCCTATCAGAAAACCGCATGGATCAAGGCGTTCAATCCTGCACCGGACCATCTTGTTCAGCATATCTCTTCGGCCGTTGAAATAGACCGGAATGTAATTATCGGACAGACCCTTATAAAGTCCCCGGCGATCGCTTGAAGAACCCTCCACCAAAACTTCAACTATTTTATTAATGAATGTATTATAAAACTCTAATTTTTTTTTATAACCAATATTTCTTATTGTTTCGCTTCTTCTTTTTTTCACCGCGGCGGGCACCTGGTCTGCATATTTTTCCGCCGGCGTGCCCTCACGTCCGGAAAACTGAAACACATGCAGGTAGGCCAGTGGCAGTTTTTCGATCAGCCGGCAGGTGTGTTCGAATGCGGCTTCGGTTTCCCCCGGGAATCCTGTCAGAACGTCTACGCCCACGGCGGCATCCGGCATGCGGTCGTGGATATGCAAAACAAGATCCTCGAAAAAAGCCTGCGTATAGGGTCGGTGCATGCGTTGTAAAATCCGATCGTCTCCGCTTTGCAAAGGGATGTGAAAATGACGGCATAACAGGTCGGAAGCAGCGGTCATTTCGATGATTTCATGCGTCAGTTCGCCGGGCTCCAGAGAGCTCAACCGGATTCGCCCTGCGGGTCGCTGGGTGTCAAGCGCGCCAAGCAGGTCAAAAAGGCTTTTTTTGGGGTCAAGATCAAGCCCATAGGCGCCCAGGTGGATGCCGGTCAGAACGATTTCCCGGTATCCTGCACGATCCAGGGAGGCAGTGTGACCGATGACCTTTTCAACCGGCAGGCTGCGGCTCGGCCCCCGCGCATAGGGAACGATGCAGTAAGTGCAGAAGGCGTTGCATCCGTCCTGGATCTTTAAAAAGGGGCGCGTTCTGCCTTCGATGACCGCTTGCCCCATGTCCTGGAATCGGTTCTCTGAGGCCGCATCGCGCCATACGACAAGGGGCGGCTGTTCGAAACCGCCGGAATCAGCCGATCGAATGATTTCCGGAATCCTGTATTTATCCCCGTGCCCCACGATGGCATGGATGCCGGAAATGTTTCGGATTCTGTCGACTTCGGTCTGGGCCAGGCAACCGGTGACGATTATGTTCGCGGCCGGGTTCATCCGCGATATTCGGCGGATCGTCTGCCGCGACTGCTGGGCGGCTTTCCTCGTGACGGTGCAGGTGTTGACAATGCAAACAGCCGGGTCTTTGGCCGGAGAAATCTGCGTCCATCCCGCAGACTTCAGGGCCAGCGATATCGCCGCGGACTCGTATTGATTCACCTTGCAACCCAGAGTGAGTATGGAAAATCCCGACATGGTTCCGCGCAACATTAGGGTTTATTCACCGGGTGACGTGCCAGAGTCGATCCAACCCCCGCCGATCACTTCGTCCTTCAGATAAAATACCGCCCCCTGGCCGGGCGTTACGGCATCCTGCGGTGCATCAAATCGAATGGAAGCGGTAGCTTCCGCCGCCGTGGGCAACAGCGTGGATGCTACCGCCCTGTGGCGGTACCTGAGGCGCGTATGGACCCGAACAGGCCCGACCGGCGGATCGTTTATCCAGCTGATGCCCGAAGCCGTGCATCCTGAAGAAATAAGGTCCTCCCTTCGGCCGACCACGAGCGTATTTCGCGCCCGGTCGATCCGGACCACATAATACGGCTCTGCGTCCGGGCAGTTGATGCCGCGCCGCTGGCCGACCGTAAAAAGGTGCAACCCCCGGTGTTCTCCGATCCGTGTACCGCCCGTGTCTTCGATGGGGCCGGGTACCGCCTCGAATCCGTGCTGATCTGCCAGAAAATCTCCGTAGGAACGGTTGCGTATGAAGCAGAGGTCCTGGCTTTCTCCCCGGACGGCGGGGCGCAGTCCAAGTTTTGCCGCAACCGCAAGGACTTCGGCTTTTGTCCGTTTTCCCAGCGGGAAACAAGCCGCAGCGAGTTGGTCCTGACGCATGAAGGCGAGAAAGTAGCTCTGGTCTTTTTCCGGATCGGCACTTTTGTAAAGGCGGCAGCGGCCCGCGGTATCCCTCTGGACAACCGCATAGTGGCCGGTTGCGAGACCCGCCGCACCGCGTTTTCGGGCATGTTCAAGCAGCACCCCGAATTTGATGCACGGATTGCAAACGAGGCACGGATTGGGTGTTTTTCCGTTCCGGTATGTACGGATGAAATAGTCGACGACCGTATGTGTAAATTCGTGCCGGATATCCAGAACCTCGACGGGAATACCAATCTGTGCGGAAAGATGGGAGGCGACAGACTGTGCCGATCCGCCGCCATCGCCGGACGGATCGATTTCATAGCCCGTCAAAAAATGAATGCCGATGAGTTCATGCCCCTGCTGCTTCAGCAAATAGGCGGCCACAAGAGAATCGATGCCGCCGCTCAGGGCAACGGCGATTTTTTCTTTCATTCGAGAACGGCGTTGGTCTTGGGACGGACTTCCATGGCGCGGGTGGGGCAGGCCGCCACGCAGAGCTCGCAGACACTGCATATCTTCTGATCAAAACGGATAAACATCTCCGGACGCTGGACCGAAAGCGCGCCCGTGGGACAGACCGCGGTGCAGGCCCCGCAATGAACACACTTTTTTTTGTCCCGCTTGACTTCCTGCTCCGCTCTTTGAACCAGAACGCCCTGCTGTTCGAGATACTTGATGCCTTCCCGAAAATTTTTCTTTGTTCCGGAAAGCTCAAGCACCATGACGCCCTCTTTCCTGGGCAGCACGGTGGCGTTGAGGATGTTGAAGGTCAGATCGAATTGCTTGACGAGACCGCATACGATGGGTTTGTGCACGACGGTTTTCGAAAAGCGAAGAATCAGCATTTGTGTATACACGGGCGTCCTCCGGTAATAAAAAATCGAAATATTTTTTATTAATTAAAACAGATAAACCTGTCAACCACAACCTTTGCATTGTTGGGAAAATCCATGTCCCATTCCGACGCGGAACAGAATACCTTATCCGGCCGCGTTGCTTCCCGGGCGATTTTGGATTATGATAGGTATATGGTGCCAGCGGCAAACAAATCCATGAAAAGTGCGGTCCTGGTTTCAACTCCGTGGGCCATGTACGGTCGCCCATCCATTCAACTCGGCGCCTTGAAGGCCTATCTAAAGGTCGAGTTTGCAGACCGTGAGGTTGAAACCCGTCCTTTTTACCTCCATGTGGCCGAACAAATCGGCTATGACTTGTACCGTGCGATATCGGAAAGAACCTGGACGGCGGAAGCCGTATACGCAGCGCTGCTTTTTCCAGAGCGCAAAAAATACGCCGAAAAGATTTTTTACAAACAAGCGGCCGCCGCTCCCGCCCTGGCGGACGTCCGGTTCGACCGCCTGATTGATCTGGTTAAATCGATATCCGATACGCTTATCGAAAAAACACCCTGGAACAGATTCGTCGTCGCCGGGTTTTCGATCTGTTTCTGTCAACTTGCCTCCTCACTCTACTTTATTCGCAGGATAAAACAAACGGTGCCTGATCTGCCCGTCGTAGCGGGCGGCTCCACTCTTTCCGGAATTCCGATTCAAGGCTTTCTCGATGCGTTTCCGGAAATCGATTGGATTGTCGACGGTGAAGGAGAAAGACCGCTGGCCGAACTGATACGAAATCTCCAAGGCGATCCCCGGGGACTGCCTGTTCGATCGATTCCGGGTCTTCGATCAAAAGGGGCGGCCGAATGCGATAGCCGTCTCCGCTTTTCCCAGGTTTCGAACCTGGACCTTCTTCCCATTCCGGATTATGATGATTATTTCAAGATGCTTTTTTCCTTTCCTCCGGACAAGCGTTTTTTCCCGACCCTGCCGATGGAAATGTCCAGAGGGTGCTGGTGGAGGCATCACCAGGGGCCGGGCGGCGGATGCACCTTTTGCAATCTGAATCTGCAGTGGGAAGGGTACCGGTCAAAGCCGGCTTCGCGTATCGCCGCCGAAATCGATACCCTGACTTGCCGGTATAGGATTCTTTCTGTTGCATTTATGGACAACGTGATGCCGACGAAAAATGCCGAAGGCATTTTCAGACAGATATCGAAACTGAAAAAAGACCTGAAACTGTTCGGCGAAATCCGCGCCACGACGCCGCGCCGCCTCTTAGAGGCGATGAAATCGGCCGGGATCGATGAAATCCAGATCGGTATAGAAGCGCTGAGCACAAGGCTTCTCAAAAAGCTCAACAAGGGATCCACCGCGATTCAAAACCTTCGGATCATGAGAGATTGCGAGGCTCTCGGGATCACCCACAACTCGAATCTCATCCTGCAGTTTCCGGAAAGCGACGAACAGGATGTAAGCGAAACCCTGCGCACTCTTGCGTTTGCCGAACCGTTTCGGCCGCTGCGGTGTGTGCAATTCTGGCTGGGTCTCGAAAGCCCCATATGGCAAAACCACCGGAAATACGGCATTCGTTCCGTATCCAACCATCCCCATTACAGGGCCCTTTTTCCGGAACAAATCGGCAATGCCGTATCATTCATGATTCAAGCCTATCGGGGGAACCGCACGAGGCAGAAAAAACTGTGGAAGCCTGTAAAAGAAAAGGTCATCAGGTGGAAAAAGAGGTACGAGGCGCTTCACGGTGGATCCACGTGGGAACCCATCCTGAGTTTCAGAGACGGAGGCACCTTTATGATCATCCGTCAGCGTCGGCCGGATGGAGTCCCGCTTACCCATCGGTTGGCCGGGATTTCAAGACAGATCTACCTTTTCTGCCGAAGCCCCCGGTCCATGAAACAGATTTCGGAACGGTTTTCAGGACAAAGAGAGGAAAAACTGAAACATTTTTTGCGCATGATGGTGGATAAAAAACTGATGTATGAAGAAAGCGGGAATCACCTCAGCCTGGCCGTTTCCGTCACGCATGCAGGTGCTGAACCCTGAACCCTTATGGCAGGCGCGATATTTCGCCGATGCGCTGGTCATAGAGCTTTCCGACGCCGTATTCGCTGCGCCTCATGAATTTTTCCTTAGAGGGTCCGATGATCTGCATCTCCGGATGGCACTGCTGGACTTCCAGAGCGATCTTCATCTCCTTGGTGCAACCGGTGCTGAACGTGGCGTCCTTGCCGACCCACTCCGGAGGCACCTTCAACTTCATGAGCTGAAACGCCGCAGCAATGTCTTCGCTGGTTTGAAACCGCCAGATGTCGATCAGACCGCTTCTCTGCACGATTTCCCACATATACATCAGATCGTCTGCATCCATGCCGGCTTCGAAATACTTCGACGGGTTGATGATAAAAGTCCTGGCGGACTGACGTTTCAGATGCATCACGAATATGGACATGATCTTTTTGGCCATTTTTATTTTGCCCGGAATCGACCCGATGATGCCGCTGTAAAAGATCACCGTCGCCCCCCTTCTTTTTGCTCGTTGCATCTGCTCGATGATCCCTCTGGCCTTTTTTTCCAGATCGTACAGGGAAAATTTGACGGCGCAGGAATGCCTGGGTTTAAAGCTGATCAACACTTTGCCGTCCGGGTCGTCGCAAATGTTGAAAATATCCCGGGTGAACTGAAAGTGGGTATCGAAAAACCGGCGTCTCTGGTCGTGCCCCCTGCTGATCACCGCATCGACCTCCTTGAAAACCCGGGCGAAAGTCGTGGATGCAAGCAGCAGATTAACGTTTTCGCGTGTGCCGTCGGACATCACGATGATCGAATATTCGCTGCGAAGGATCCTGCTCAGTTCGTTTTTGCTCAGGTTTTTTTCTCGGATCAGCAGGGCGCCTTCGATTTCTCGCTTCAGCATGTGGTCTTCCTGAACATCCAAAAAGTCGACTTTGGTATAAAGCGATCCTTCCTTGAAGCTGACAATGATTTTATGCCCGAGCTTTGTCAGGTACCGAATGATCGCAAAGTCCGTTATGATTTCGCCCGCCTCGTCCGCAATCCAGAGAATCTTTCTTGGATGTGCCGTCTCCCGGGTACCGTTGAATTTGCATTTTTCCTGGATTCCCAGAAAATCGAACAGGGGTCGTGCACCGTTTCCGGTCAGTTCCCTGCGAAATATGTCAAAGTAATCTTTTTCGGTATAATTCTCAGCGTCATCCGATTCCCAGAGAGAAGATTCTACGGAAACGGCGAATAATCTCTTGAGCTCTATATAATTCGCAAGCTCCCGAATTTCCTTCAGTGTAGCGACCGGATGTTTGAAGTCCTCTGGATCAAGCCGGCTGATGGCCTTGTGAAATGCATGGGATGCCATGGCGGTGCCGGCACGCCGGTTTCTGCTGGCTTTTTCCATCATATACGGGTCTTCGATCTGGGTTCGATTGAGAAAAATGCGGAGCAGACGCTTTTCCAGGCGTGATGGAATCATGATTTCATCTCTTGTTTCATGCCTGAACTTTATTTCCAGCAAAGATCTCAGATAGCTTTTTTCCTTTTTTCCTTCGATTTGCTCATCAACAAGGTTGAGCACGCGCTGAAGAGCCTGCCGGTATTTGACCTGTAAAAATTCGGACTCGTTTTTATTCATGATGGCCTGGAACATACGGTCGGAGCAGGGGTAGTATCGTTCATCCTCTTCGGTATAGACCATGAAACGTACCTGTTCGGGTGTGGCGACAAGGTCCGGATAGGAATGGTGATCGAGGTGGTTTTCGATAAAAAATGCGGTCAGCCACGCGTCCATTTCAGGATTTTTGCCGGGTTGGTAAAATTTATTCGGCCGTGGTTTTCGGGAGTCTTTCAGCGCTGATGTCATGGATTCTCCTTTGTGTAAAACACTTCCGCTCATCGTGGTCAAATTTTTGCCCTGCACCCGGGTAGTTCCAGCTATTCGCATATATCTTGAGCGATTCTTCCTGGAAGTCATTTCAAAACCCCGCCTGAGTCTCGATGGCTGCGTTGCAGGTTTCCTCAAAATGCTCACATCCTACCGTGTGTGCTCCGCTTTTTCGTTAACCTGCGCCTTGCCATCAAACCTGATCCGAGGTTTTGAAATGGCCTCTATGCAATCTTTCTTACCTGGGCACACCTGCGCGCATACCCCCCGGAAAGGGTCCGGACGAGGGCCTTTGATGCGGTCCGGTCCATCGATACGCGAAGATGGATTTCGGGGTCGAGTTCTTTGAGGTCCTCGAAATCAGCCAGCATATCCGGCAGGTGCTCTATCCGGGCGTCTGAAATTCCCGATGTTTGTTCCCTCATTTTCAGTCGCGATCGGATGATTCGGGGATCGCAGACGCATTCGACGAAAACAACATTCGTGTCCAGGTCCTGCGCCATCTGTCGCGCAGCGTCACGCCATTTCCGGCGGCTGAAAGTGGCGTCGAGAATGACCGAACGGCCGTGTTTTAAAAAATCCTGGGCAAGGGCGAACATGCGGCCGTATACATACTGGCGCATTTCCCTTCGATAAAGACCCCGGCCGAACGGCAGCACCGTATCCCTGTCAGCCGGCTGGATTTCTTTTCGCAGACGATCCGACTGGATTTCCGTTGCAGACAGTGCCTTTTGCAACAGATCGGCCAGTGTGGACTTTCCGGTAGCCGGCAGTCCGCAGACGATCCACAGGGTCGGCCGGCTGAATCTCAACGCATACTGGTAGGCCTGCTCCGTATAGTTCCGAATATCGGCTTCTATGCCGGCTTTTTCCCGATCGTTCGCGGAAGGGAGTCGAAGACAGCTCACCTTCAGCCTGATGACGGCCCGATAGGATGCATAAAAGTCCAAAAGGGTGTAGATCTCCGGATCACCGGCTGCTTCGGCGTAGGCACTCAGAAAAACTCTGCTCAGTTCGGCATGGCCCAGGTGTTCCATGTCCATATGGAGAAAGGCCAGGTCCAGGGCCGCATCCTGGTATCGGAAGCGTTCGTTGAACTCAATACAATCGATAATTTGAATTCCGCCATCGAAGTAGACATGGTCCGTTCGCATGTCTCCGTGTCCGTCGCGGATGCGCCCTGCTTCCATGCGTCCGGCAAACAGATCGAGATGGTTTTTGAAAAATGAACGGCTGACCTGGCAAATGCACTCCCACTTTTCACGGTCTATGACAGAGCCGACAAAAGGTCCTATCTGTTCGAAATTTTCTTCCATGTTATAGGCAATCGTTTCCGGCATGCCGAAACGGTCTACATGCGGCCCCCTGTTGCTGCTTTCATAAAAGGCCGCGAGCATCTCTCCCAGGGCTTTCATGTCATCCGGATGAACCCGACCCTGTTCCAGTCGGTTTTTGAGACAGTCGTCCGGGTCCAGTTGCCGCATTTTGACTGCATATTCAGCGATCCTGCCGCCGGTGGTCATTGAAAAGGACTTCTGCGGGGTCTCAAAAATATCGACAACATCGCGGTAGATATCATGGCTGAGCCGGCGGTTCAGACTGACTTCGCATTCGCAAAACCGTCTGCGGTCATCGAGCCTTGTAAAATCGAGAAATCCGAAATCAACCGGCTTTTTCAGCTTGTAGGCCCATTTTCCGGTTAAAAATACCGCGGAAATATGCGTGTCCACGCGCTCGATTCGAACGACGTCGTGGGGGTAAAAACCGGGATCGGTCATTGCGCGGCATATGGATTCAAACTGATCGAAAGGATGCATTTCCATGGCGGCTGTTCTATAACAATACACTCCATCACCGGTGATAGGCCGTAGGATCCGGTATTCCGGCTTCCTGGAAACCCTTCTTGCGCAGCAGGCAGCTGTCGCACCGACCGCATGCCATGCCGTCGGGGGAGGGATCATAACAGCTGTGCGTCATGGCATAATCGATGCCGAGAGACGCCCCTTTCTGAATGATCCGGGCCTTTGTCATATGGATGAGAGGGGTCCTGATTTTAAACGATATTTCACCCGTTACTCCCGCTTTGGTTGCCAGGACGGCCATGTGTTCGAAGGCCTCGATGAATTCAGGCCGGCAATCCGGATACCCGCTGTAGTCAACGGCGGTGACGCCGATAAAAATATCGGAGGCACCGATCACTTCCGCCCATGCCAGGGCATAGGCAAGGAAGATGGTGTTGCGTGCCGGAACATAGGTTGCGGGTATTTCTTCCGGGAGTTGGTTTACATTCCGGTCCTTCGGGACTTGTCTGTCGGAGGTAAGGACCGAACCGCCGATTTTTTCCAGATCCAGCTTTAGAACCAGGTGCCTGCTGACGCGCAGGGCTTTCGCTACCCGTTTTGCGGCTTCAAGCTCGCATGCGTGCCGCTGCCCGTAGTCGAAGGTCAGGCTATATAGCTCAAACCCCAGATCTTTTGCGATCGCCATGGTCGTTGTGGAATCGATTCCGCCGCTGGAAAGTACCACCGCTTTTTTTTTCTCACCCATCGCTTTCGCCCTGCCTGCTGTCGGCTGATTTCTCAAACACCTCGCGTGGATTCGGACCATATGACTTTGTGAAGCTGAATCTGGAGTCGGGCCGATAGACGATCGTCGAGGATCCATCGGGCCAGTGTCGCGACATCCAGCTTGCCGAAAACAGGGGAAAGCAGCACATGGCTTTGCCGGATCCACGAGGGCAGCTGGTTCATTATACTTTTTGTATACCCGTAATCGGCCCGGTCGCCGATGACGAATTTGACCTGATCAAGGGGGGTGAGCCGCGTCAGGTTATTGAAATCGTTTTTGCCGCTTTCCCCGCTCGATGGACATTTGATGTCCATGATCCGTGCGCATCGCGCATCGACCCGGTCGATATCCATGCTTCCGTTTGTTTCCATCAAAACTTCCATGCCTTTTTCCAGAAGCCGCCTGATTAAATAAGGCGTTTGTTCTTGAATCAGCGGTTCGCCGCCGGTGACTTCAACCAGGGAGCACCGATACGATTTCACCTTTTCGATGATCTCTTCTACGCGTATCTCCATGCCCCCGTCATATGCGTAGCGGGTATCGCAATAGGTGCAGCGCAGGTTGCAGCCGCACAACCTGACAAAGACGCATGGGCGGCCGCTGTGGGTCGACTCTCCCTGAATGCTGTAAAAAATTTCACTGACGACCAAACTTCTCATATATCCTGTTTCCTGGCAACAGGTTGGTTTTTCAGGGAAGAGGTGGATCCCCTCCCTAATCCAATTGAAATCGTTGTTAATTTTGGGAGGGGCCTGTCCGCCTCTGGCGGGATAAACCCTGCCCCTGCGATAAAACCAAAGATACCGACTTTATGGATGGACACTAACTCAGCAAAATTATTTAACAAATAAAATATGATGTCAAGAGCGCATCGAGAAGGAACCGCGAAGTTCCACGATTTTCCTGTTAACCGGAAATTTCCGTATCACTAAGGCCATGGTTTGACAGGAGCGCGGGATTTCGATACTATTCTTTATAATGAAATCCTTCGGAATTCTGAAAAACGTAATTCAACCTTACGCATGGGGATCTTACACGGCGATCCCCCGGCTTCTCGGAGAAGCGAGTGCGTCCGAAACCCCTTGCGCCGAACTTTGGATGGGCGCCCACCCAAAAGCCTGCTCCCTGGTTTATGTCGAAGACAGGTGGGTTTCCCTGCAGGATCTTATCGATCAGAACCCGGTGGATGTGCTCGGCAGGCATGTAGCCGGCAAATACGACCACCGCCTTCCATTTTTGCTTAAAGTCCTGGCCGCCGAACAGCCTCTGTCGGTTCAGGTCCATCCCGGGTTGAAGCAGGCAAAGAAAGGATTTGAAAGGGAAAACAGCAGAAACATCCCGCTGAGCGCTCCTGAGCGCAACTACAGAGACGACAACCACAAACCCGAGTGCATCTGCGCACTCACCCCGTTTTGGGCCATGAACGGTTTTCGCAGCATATCCGAAATCCTGAAAAGAATGAAATGTGTTTGCCCCGAAGAAATGCAAAGAGAGCTCGGGATTCTTCGGGAAGAACGAGACCCTGGCAGGTTGAAACGGTTTTTTACCGCCCTGATGACCATGGAAATCGACCGCAGGCTTCGGGTAATAGACAAATCCATGCAAAAAGCCGAGGAGCTTTCTGAATACGATCCGGCGTTTCAATGGATGCGGGTGCTTCACCATCATTATCCCGGGGATATCGGAGTGTTTTCTCCGGTGCTTTTAAACCTGGTTCGTCTCGAGCCGGGAGAAGCCATGTTTCTTGATTCCGCGCAACTGCACGGCTACTTGAAAGGCATGGGCATCGAACTGATGGCGAATTCGGACAACGTGCTCAGGGGAGGACTTACCCGGAAACATATCGAGGTCGAAGAACTGTTGAACGTGGTCGACTTTACGCAAAGGAGCGTCGCTATCCTGAGACCGAAAAAGCGAAGCAAGACCGAACAGGTTTATGCCGCCCCTGTCGATGAATTCGTCCTGTCCATTATTTCCGTGGGGGAAACCCTCCCCCATGTCAGCGGACGCAACAGAAGCATCGAGATTCTCCTTTGCACGGACGGCGAGGCGGTTCTGACAGACACCGCCCACAGGACGAATCTCCGGGTGCGAAAGGGGATATCCGTGGTGGTTCCGGCCGCCATGGATGTGTATGGGATAGAGGGGAAAGCCGTGTTCTACAAGGCTTCGGTGCCGGTCTGAGCCCCGATCCCCCGCCGCCATGTCCGTATTTACCCGGGGCGCCCGAAGCCGGGCTGCCGAAAGTGGAAAAGATGCATCAATGAAAAATTCGATCCGCTACACCGGAATCAATCATCTGGCGATGGCCACGCGGGACATGGATGCAACCATCCGGTTCTGGCGGGACTTGCTCGGCATGCGCCTGATTGCCGGCCTGGGCAGGCCAGGGTACCGCCACTATTTTTTCGAGATCACGGACCACGATATGATCGCTTTTTTTGAATGGACGGAAGTGGCGGCCATTCCCGAAAAAGACCACGGGGTTCCTGTGAAAGGACCGTTTGCATTCGACCACGTGTCCTTCGAAGTCGAAACCGATGAGGACCTCTGGGTGCTTAAGGATCGGCTCGAGGCATCCGGCATCTGGGTTTCAGAGATCATCAACCACGGGTTCATCCACTCGATTTATGCGTTTGATCCGAATAATATTCCCATCGAATTCAGCGCGCCGGTACCGGACGTGGACATTCGAAAAAAACCGAAAATGCGTGACTCAAAACCCTCTTTGATCGCGATGGAAGGCCCGGATCCACGGCCGGAAAACTGGCCGGCGGTCAGCGATCCCACACCGTATTCAGAACGCCGCATATACGCCGGCGAAGGTCTGGCTCTCATCGATGAAGCCGGAGATCCGAAAAAAACCTTGACATCGAAATGAAAGGCATCTATAAGCACGCACAGTCTACATCAGGAGAGAGTAATGGTTCGGTATTTTTCAGGCAGCTTTTATCCCTACTATCGGTATTATTATTTTTATGATACCGGTCTGCCTGGGTTGCGCTGAGCCGTCTTTAGATAAAAAAACCGAAAAAGCCGTGGGCAGACCGAAAAGCCCACGGCTTTTTTTATTTTTTACAATTGAAAGATGCTTGTTCGATAGATAATCACTCAATTTACCTGACTGGTCTTGCAGTTCGTCATTGAAACCCTATCTGGAGGAAGAAAATGACTATTTTAGGAAAAAAAATTCGAATGGAACGCATCATCAACCGAAATACCGGTAAAACCGTAATCGTGCCGATGGACCACGGGATTTCGGTCGGCCCTATCGAAGGACTCAAGGACATGAAAAAAGCCATACAGCTTGTGGCCGAGGGAGGGGCCAATGCCATCGTCGAGCACAAGGGGCTCGTCGGGGAGGGTCATCGGGGAAAGGGGAAAGATATCGGGCTGATCGTTCATCTGTCTGCTTCCACGAGCCTGTCGCCGTATCCCAATACAAAAACTCTTGTCTGTTCGGTGGAAGAAGCGATAAAACTTGGCGCCGATGCGGTATCCATCCATGTCAATCTCGGGGACAGCAACGAAAAGGAGATGCTCAGGGATTTCGGCCGCGTGAGCTATGAAACGCGAAACTGGGGGATACCGCTGCTTGCGATGATCTATCCCCGGGGAGAAAAGATAAAGGATGAATACGATGTCAGAGTGATCCGGCACACCGCCCGGGTCGGCGCCGAAATGGGTGCGGATATCGTGAAGGTTTCCTATACCGGCAGTGAAGAATCCTTCAGGGAAGTCGTACAGGGGTGCATGATACCCGTCGTCATCGCGGGCGGCCCGAAGATGGATTCGGACCGGGAGATTCTGGAAATGGTGAAGGGGTCCATCGATGCAGGCGGTTCGGGGGCGTCGATCGGAAGAAACGTATTCCAGCATAAAAATCCCACCCGTATGGTCCGCGCCATTTCATGTATCGTCCACGAGAACGGGACCATCGAAGACGGGTTGAAGATTCTAACAGGAGAATGAAAATGCAAAAGATTTGGGTAAAGGTCGAGCCGTGGGACAAAAAGCTGGTGACGACGGCTCTTGAAGGAGGAGCCGACGGCGTCATGATCCCGCCGGGCTACTCTGAAGCGGTGAAGTCTTTAGGAAAAATAGTGACGATATCGACGGACGGCGACCTGAAGATCGGAACCGATGTGATTTTTTACGAAATCAAGAGCGGTTCGGATGAAACGGAAATCGTCAAGCTGAGCCGTGAGAAGATCGTCGTTCTTTCCTGCAACGACTGGACCATCATCCCCCTGGAGAACCTGATCGCCAAAGGTGCCAAAGTGGTCGCCCAGGTAAACAATCTCGATGAGGCAAGAACCGCTTTTGGAATTTTAGAAAAAGGCGTTGATCATATTCTGCTGATACCGATTGATGCCGCCACCTTGAGAACGACACTGGCGGCGCTTCGATCCGCAGAAAAGCGGATAGCGCTCGAAGAGGCCGAAATTATCGAAATCAGGTCGGCGGGAATGGGGGATCGTGTTTGTGTGGACACGTGTACGGCCATGAAACCCGGGCAGGGCATACTTGTCGGAAACAGCAGCACCGCCTTGTTTCTCGTCCATTCGGAAAGCATCGAAAACCCCTACGTGTCGCCCAGACCGTTCAGGGTCAATGCAGGACCGGTACATGCCTATACGCGCGTGCCGGATGGAAAAACGAAATATCTTTGTGAGCTTTCAGCCGGTGATCCCGTGATGATCATCGACTTTACAGGCGAGGCGAGTGTCGGTACGGTCGGGCGCTTGAAAATAGAAAGACGCCCCCTGATGCTGATATCGGCCGGAATCAGAAACCGTACGGTGACTGTTATTCTACAGAATGCCGAAACCATTCGCCTGACGGCGCCGGATGGAAAAGCCATTTCTGTCGTTCATTTGAGCCCCGGCGACAAAGTGCTGGCGGCCTGTGAAGAAGGTGCGCGGCACTTTGGCATGAAAATAGAGGAAACCCTCACGGAGAAGTGATAACGAAATGCAATCCTTTGAAAAACAAACGGTCCACCGCAACAGGTCCAACATTGAAGAGCTGCGGAAGATCATCGATGCCATTGACGAGAAGATTCTGGAGTTGATGAACAGACGGTTTGAGATCGCACTTGCAATCGGCCAAATAAAGGAAAAAAACGGCGAACCGATCATTGACACGGTTCGGGAGAACAAGATAATTGATCGGCTCGTCTGGAAAAACAGAGGACCGATCGACACGAATACGCTTCAGGAAATTTTCAGGATGATCATCGCCGAATCCAGAAAAATACAAAAGCTTTCAGAGTTGAACCGAATCAGGTGAATTTTTTTTCATGTGCCTGCGACATGGAATAAGGGATATGTGACATGGACGAACAGGGTCACATAGATACGAGAACCTCCGTCTATGCCGTCATCGGAAACCCGGTATCCCACAGTTTAAGTCCTGTCATGCACAACCGGGCGTTCAGACACGCCGGAATCAACGCCGTCTATCTTGCCCTGAAAGTGGAAGATCTTGCTTCGGCGATCTCCGGCATGCGGTCGCTGGGATTTCAAGGCGCCAGCGTCACCATACCGCACAAGGTGGAGGTCCTGAAATATCTGGACGGCCTGGATGAAATGGCGGAAAAGATCGGTGCCGTGAACACAATCGTAAACCGGGAGGGGCGGTTTGTCGGATTCAATTCGGATTATCTGGGAGCCGTCAAGGCCCTCTCTCTAAAGACCGACATCAAAGACAAACAGGTCGCCATCATCGGTGCAGGAGGAGCCGCTCGTGCCATCGGGTTCGGTATCGCAATGGAAAAGGGGAAAATATCGATTTTCAACAGCTCGGCTCTGAAAGGGAAAAAACTGGCCGATGCCATCGGGGCGACCTGCTATCCGCTGGCGGAATTCCACAACCGGCGTTATGATATTCTGATCAATACGACGCCGGTGGGAATGGTTCCGAATGTTTGGGAAATGCCGGTGCCGGTTCGAGAAATTATTCCGGGAACTGTTATCATGGATATCGTTTACAACCCCCTGAAGACCAGACTCCTCAAAGAGGCGGAAAGGAAAAACTGCAAAACAGTGGACGGCCTTTCGATGTTCGTTTATCAGGGGGCGCATCAATTCGAATTGTGGACCGGCAGGGAGGCCCCCGTCGATCTCATGAAACAGGCCGTGTTCGACGCCCTGACAAACGGCTCCTACTGAAAAAACCTAAAAGATGTGATTCGGATGTTTTCCCATGATCGAGATAAAGACCGGGATTGCCGGCCGCAGTGAGGTATCCGTGCCGGGCTCCAAAAGCGCTACGCACCGAATGCTGATCGCCTCTGCGCTTTCCGACGGGCTTTGCATGGTTCACAACCCCCTGGACAGCGAAGACACGCGGTTTACGATGGATGGGTTGAGGCGGTTCGGCGTATCGATTCAAACCGATTGGACCGTAATGGTGATTCGTGGCACCAGCGGAGATCTGAAGCCCTGCGATATCCCCATTTATCTGGGCAATTCGGGGACATCGATGCGTCTGCTCACGGCATTGGCGGCTCTCGGAAAAGGTGCCTACACCCTTACCGGAACCCGGCGCATGCAGGAACGCCCGATCCAGGATCTTCTGGATGGATTAAGGCAGCTGGATGTGCCCGCGAGAGCCCTGCTGAACAGCGGATGCCCTCCGCTAACGGTTACAGGCGGTAGAATCAGAGGAGGCGAAGTCCGGCTGGATTGCAGCAAAAGCAGCCAGTTTCTCTCTGCGATGCTTCTGATAGGCCCGTGCACCGAGCAGGGCCTGGATATCCGGGTCATCCGCGGGCCGGTATCCAAACCCTATGTGGATATGACCACGGACGTCATGGAGGCTTTCGGGATAGAGGTCCAGCGGGAAGGGTACGAGCGATTCTTTGTTCGCGGCGGCCAGATCTACCGCTGCGGTGTCTATACGGTGGAACCGGATTGTTCCCAAGCCGGTTATTTTTGGGCTGCTGCAGCGATCACCGGCGCTTCGATAAGGGTCAGGGGCGTTACGGAACGGTGCCGGCAGGGAGATCTGCGGTTTATACAAATTCTTGAAACCATGGGGTGTACCATTTCCCTTGATTCGGACGGAATCGCAGTCACAGGCGGAACCCTTACGGCCGTGGATGTCGACATGGGAGATATGCCGGACCTTGTTCCGACGCTGGCTGTTACAGCGGCTTTTGCCCGGGGAACAACGGTGATCCGGAACGTGGCCCATCTTAAGGAAAAAGAAAGCGACCGGGTGGCCGCTATCATTAATGAGCTGAGCCGCATGGGAATAGAAGCATCTTACGCTCAAGACCGGTTGATCATTCATGGCGGCTGCCCGCACGGCGCGGCCATAGAAACTTACGGGGATCATCGCATTGCCATGAGTTTCGCCCTGGCGGGGCTTCGGGTTCCCGGAGTCATGATCGGTGATATGCGGTGTGTTGAAAAATCTTTCCCGCAGTTCTGGACCGTTTTGGAGGGACTTCGTCAGAATTGAATATCTTTTTAGTCGGATATCGCTGCACCGGCAAGACCTCCGTGGGCCTTCTTCTGGCGAAAAAAACCGGCTGGCCGTTTGTGGATACGGATTCCGAAGTGGCCTCTCTCTATCACATGCCGATTTCGGAAATTATCCGAACGCATGGTTGGGATAGTTTTCGGGACGTTGAACACCGGGTGATTCAAAGAACGTGCGCCGATGACCGGCAGATCGTGGCCACCGGAGGCGGAGCGGTGCTCGACCCTAAAAACATCGAAGAAATGAAACGAACCGGTGTTACCATCTGGCTTAAGGCGCGGCCGGAAACGATCAAAAAACGACTGCTGGCCGATACCGGTTCCAACGATTTGCGTCCTGCGCTGACACCCAAGGGCACCATAGAGGAGGTCGAAGAAATTCTTTTCTCCCGTACCCGTTACTACGAAGCCGCGAAAGATTTTACAATCGATACGGATGGACGCGGTACGGACGACGTCTGTCGCCTCATATTGGATCGTCTTGCGGAGTACGGGCTCACGTTTTAGGTATGAAATGGACCAATAAGCCAAACGGGTACGTTTCCTTGTGCCCTTTGTAATTTTTGCTGGGAGAAACAGGGCATGTCGAGCACGATCGGAAAGATTCTGGCGGTAACGACTTTTGGAGAATCCCACGGCAAAGGGGTCGGGGTGGTGATGGACGGTTTTCCGGCGGGGTTTCCGCTGGGCGAAGCCGATATCCAGCCGCAGCTCGACCGACGCAGGCCGGGTCAGAGCAAGATCACCTCGTCGCGCGACGAACCGGACAGGGTTTCCATCCTGGCCGGTGTGGAAGAGGGCATAACCCTCGGAACCCCTATCGCGCTTATGGTGATGAATCAGGATCAAAGACCTGCTGATTACGTCGAAATGATGCGGATTCCCAGACCTTCCCACGCGGATTACACCTATGAAATGAAATACGGCATCCGGTCGCGGAGTGGCGGAGGAAGGGCCAGTGCCAGGGAAACCGTCGCACGCGTAGCAGCAGGAGCCGTAGCGGAAAAATATCTAAAAGAAATCATGGGTATAGAAATCGTTGCCTGGGTCAGTTCGGTCTGCGACATTGAAGCGTCCGATATCGATATGATGCACCTCTCACGGGAGGTTGTGGACCGGAACCCTGTCCGATGCCCTCAAAAAGAGATCGCAGTCGACATGATTGCGCGTATTGAGGCGATTCGCGCGGCAGGGGATTCCACCGGCGGCGTCGTCTCGTGTGTATGCCGTGGTCTTCCCGCAGGGCTGGGAGAACCGGTTTTCGATAAGATGGAAGCCCGGCTTGCACAGGCCATGCTGTCGATTCCTGCCGCAAAAGGGTTTGACATCGGCTCCGGTTTTGAGGGGACGCGTATGACCGGTTCCAGGCACAATGATCCATTTATATGGAAAGACGGCCGTCTGGGCACCAAGACCAATTACAGCGGGGGAGTTCAGGGCGGCATCACAAACGGTGAGCCGATTTTTTTCCGGGTGGCCTTCAAACCGCCGGCAACCATCGGAATCCCCCAGAGAACCGCCGATTTCAGCGGCAGCGAAGCGGTTCTCGAAACAAGGGGAAGACATGACCCGTGTGTCGTCCCCAGAGCCGTACCGATTGTCGAGGCCATGGCCGCCCTCGTTCTCGCCGATATGGCGCTGTTTCAAAAGACACGGGCATTGCGGGAAACACACCGGGTGCAACAATGAAACTGTCGGATCGTATCGAGTCCATAGAGGCATCGCGGACCGTCCGTTTTACCACCCTGATAAAACGGATGCGGGAAAATGGAAAAGATGTCATCGATTTCGCCGTCGGCGAACCACATTACGATACACCGCAACCGATCATTGAAGCCACCCAAGTCGCTTTGGAGGCAAAGCGGACGCGCTATGGGCCGGTTGCGGGCGAGACCGAGCTTCGCCGGAATTTGGCCATGCAGTTCGGCGGCTGCGATCAGGACCACATTCTTGTTTCAAATGGTTCCAAACAGGTCCTGTTTTCCGTATTTCAGATAATTTGCAATCCACTGGACGAAGTCATTATTCCCCGGCCTTACTGGGTGAGTTTTTCTCAGCAGGTCAGATTGGCCGGGGCAAAACCGGTTTTTGTGGACACCATCGAGCACCAGCTGGATTGTGAAGGGATCAGACAGGCTGTCACGAGCCGCACCAGGGCGATCCTTGTCAATTCCCCGAACAATCCGACCGGTGCGGTTTATCCGGAGACCGACTTAAAAAAAATTGCCGAAATTGCAGAAACCTGTGGCCTTTATGTCGTATCGGATGAAGCATACGATCAATTTGTTTATGACGGTATCCGCTTCCACAGTATCCGGGAATTTCCGGAGATCGGGGATCGAGCCATCGTTGTTCGGAGTTTTTCGAAAAGTTACAGCATGACCGGATTTCGAGTCGGATATGTTTCGGCCCCAAAAGCCATCATCGCCGCACTGGAAAAGCTCCAGAGCCATACCACCGGAAATGTCTGCACATTCGCGCAGTACGGCGCCCTTCAAGCACTTCATCTCGGCGAGTATTTCCTTGCCCATCGACGCCTCGAACTTCAGCGTAAAAGGGATATCGCTTTCGGTTATGCAGCGGAACTTTTTGACTGTGTGAAACCCCGCGGCGCGTTTTACCTCTTTCCTTCGATCCGCAGGCATCTGAACCCCGGCGAGGACGCAGAGGGGTTTGCCTCAAGGATTTTGGAACGATCAGGGGTTGCCGTTGTGCCGGGGGAGGCATTCGGATCGGTGGACCACATTCGAATTTCCTATGCGGTTTCCGAAAATACGCTTGAAGAAGGATTTAAAAGAATGGCGGAGGCTTTATGATCGGTATCATCGGTTTCGGACGCTTCGGCAGGCTTCTGTCGCGCTATCTTTCAGAAGATTTCGAGGTATTCGTCTACAACCGTTCCGACAGGGCGCTTGAAATTCAGGCCGAGGGGGCCAGGCCGGCATCCTTTGAAAAGGTCTGCGGACAGGATTTCATTATCCTGTGTGTTCCAATTTCCGAATTCCGGGACGTTTTAACTAATATCCGGCCGCTGGTAAAGGATCACGCAGTGGTCGCCGACGTATGTTCGGTAAAAATCCATCCCACTCTGTGGATGAAGCGCCTGTTGCCGAAGGACGTTTATCTGCTTCCGACCCATCCCATGTTCGGCCCCGACAGCGCCGCGGATTCTCTGGAAGGCCGGAAAATATTTTTATGTAAAGAACGGATCGACGAGGCGCTTTATCTCAAGATCAAATCCTACCTGATCTCCAAAGGTCTGGTCATTATCGAAACGACGGTAGATGAACATGACAGGCAAATTGCCGTTTCTCTCTCTCTGACACACTTTATCGGCAGATCTCTTTCCAGGTTCGGAGCAACTGCGTTGGCCATTGATACCGAAGGGTATAAACGGCTGCTGCATATTCTCGAGGTGGTAGAACACGATACCTGGCAGCTTTTTTGTGATATGCACCGTTACAACCCCTACGCCCGTGAAAATCGGCTGGCCTTCATGGCGGCGATGGAAAATATCAACGAAAAACTGGAAAAAGAGTGCTCCCCATGATGCAGTTCCGGTTCTGCTTAAAAACGGCATGGATGTATTTTTTTCTTGACCTTTGCCCGAGAGGCTTTTATTCAGTGATCAGGGTGTAAGGGGACGGCGGATCGGTTTTTCGTGCGGATGATTATTAATGGTTATGTGCCGAAATGTCGATCTTCCAGCAAGTCATGTAACAGTAAGGATGAAAGGAGATTGGGTATTGGCAGACGGCATTGTGAAATGGTTCAGTGACAAAAAGGGGTATGGCTTTATTTCACAGGAAAACGACAGAGACGTATTTGTCCACTACTCTTCAATCAGTATGTCGGGATTCAAGTCGCTTGCGGAAGGAGATCGAGTTTCTTTTGACATCGAAGAGAGTGATCGGGGACCTGTGGCCAAGAATGTAGTGAAATTATAAACAGGTTTGTAACGTTCGAATTCAGAAAAGGGCATCTATTATCGTAACCGGATGCCCTTTTTTGCGTGCCGCCTTTACAACATTGATGCCGGATCAAGTCCGGCATGACAAACCAATTGATTTTAATCAATCTTTATAGAACCCCTCGTCTATATATACAATAGGGTCGTTTAGTAGGACGTCTTGATCAGCATCGTTGATGGATCCAGTCTCAACAGTCCTGCCTGTCCGGACGGCCTTTTTCCTTTCAACACATCGATGTGAACGTCCTCGCCTTCCGGCTGGAGCCGTATGATGACGTCAAACATATCGGCTACAGGAGAAAGACAGAACGGCAAACCTTCCGGTCCGGCGGGTTCATGACGATGGGTGCGGACTGAAAACCATGCACTCATGGAATTATTGCGAATAAAAGCCTTTAAATCAGACAGGGATGCCCGGACCGATTCGCTGAAAGGCATCCCGTCGATGATGATCATCTGCGGATCAAAGATCTGCTGGGCCATCAGATCGGTCAGTCGTTCCTGCAGTTTGGGGACACTGAACCCTTCGACCTTAAAAGTCATGATAAACCGATAGGGAAGCATGCTGTCCCAGAGCGCATTCATCTGATCAATTTTGTACTGTTGTGCGAGAAGCGAGAAGACTTCCTTGTACCACACGGATACTTTCGTTATCGGCTCGTTCATGCTTACATGAAGAACATGCCGGTTCCTCAAGGCCGAATCCAGGGCAAGCTGAACGACAAAGGCCGTTTTGCCGACACCGGCTCCGGCGAGTACGGCACCGAATTCGCCCTCAGCTACAATGTCTTCGGATTCATGTCCCAACAAGCGCAGCGGGTTACGAAAAATAAGATCCGTCTTCAACATGGCAAAATTCCTTTCCTTTAAACAGATGACCTCAGCCGAACCCCGTTGCACATCCCGACCGCCGCCAGTGAGACGGGGCGTCCGGCCGCTCTGTTCGCCGCCGGCCGTTTCGGTGAAGCCGCTTCTTTGTTCAACCGCCCGTCTATGCCACATCCCTTTTTTCTCCTGATGAGCGTTTGACCAATTCCTCTTCGATCCTTTCAGGAACCTGCCGATAGGCCAAAAATTCCATGGTGAACTGAGCCTGCCCCTGGGTTGACGACCTGAGAACGGTTGAATATCCAAACATCTCGGCCAGTGGAACCTGGGCCTCCACAACGCATGTCGGTCCTTCCTCCTGTGTGCCGAAAATAATTCCCCGCCGCTGATTCAGGGATCCCATGACCGCCCCTTGAAACTGGTTTGGAGTTTCGACAACCACTTTCATGATGGGCTCCATCAGAATCGGTTTTGCCTTGGCATAGGCCTCGACAAAGGCACCCCTTGCCGCTGCCTGGAATGCCATATCCGAAGAATCGACCGCATGGGACTGGCCGTCGTTGATGGTAATTTTAATACCGGTTATAGGATACTTGGTCCTCGGGCTTTTTGTCAGACATTTCTTAAAGCCTTTTTCACACGAAGGAATGTATTGAGTCGGGATTGCCCCGCCCGTGATTTGATTTTCGAAGACAAAATCCTCTCCGGCAACAGGTTCCATGAATCCTGCGATCCGTGCGAACTGACCGGCCCCGCCGGTCTGCTTTTTGTGCGTATAATTGAATTCCACCCGCTTGCTGGCCGTCTCGCGGTAAGCCACTTTCGGCATTCCGGTTGAAACCTGCGCTCCGTATTCACGACGCATGCGTTCGACGTAGACTTCCAGATGAAGTTCCCCCATCCCCGAGATGATGGTTTCACCGGTATTTTCGTTGACATGCGCTTTAAAAGTCGGATCTTCCTTCGTGAATCTGTTCAGGGCCTTGGTGAGGTGGATCTGCGCGTTGTTGTCCCTGGGTATGATAGCCAGAGAGATCACCGGATTCGGAACATACATCGACGTCATGGTGAGGTTGCAACCGGGGGAGACAAACGTGTCGCCGGAGGCGCAATCAATACCGAACAGGGCGCCGATGTAACCGGGGAAGATGGCGTCGATATCTTCCATCTGGTCGGCGTGCATGCGCACCAGTCTACCGATTTTTACTTTTTTCCCGGTGCGTATATTGGAAATCATATCCCCTTTGGAGATTTTTCCCTGATAGACGCGTAGATAGGTCAGCTGGCCGAAAGGACCGTCTTCCAGTTTAAACGCAAAGGAAACCAGCCTGGCTTGAGCGGCGGGGGAGAGAGCGACCTGTTTTCCTTCTTCATCTAAATCGAGTGCCTGACTCGATACATCCGCGGGAGATGGAAGGAACCATGTTACGGCATCCAAGAGGGGCTGGACTCCTTTATTCTTATAAGCCGACCCCATCAAAACCGGTGTCAGTCGCCTGGAAAGCACCGCTTTTCGAATGCTCGAAATCAGGAGACTGGAAGGAATATCGCCTTCTATGGCTGCCTCCAGAAGTTCATCCGAAAACATCGAGGCGGCATCGATAAGCTCTTCTCGATATTGGAGAGCCATCGGCATCATATTTTCCGGAATTTCCCGCACGATGACATTCTCACCGGCAAAGCCGTCGAAGTAAATCGCTTTCATGGAAACCAGGTCTATGACGCCCTCGAAATTCGCTTCGAGACCGATAGGGATCTGCATGGCCACTGCATTGTGATCCAGGCGGTTTTTGAGTTGCTCGATGACCCTGAAGGGGTTGGCGCCGTTTCGATCGCATTTGTTGATGAAAGCGATGCAGGGCACGTGATAGCGGGCCATTTGGCGGTCGACTGTTATCGATTGGGACTGAACACCGCCTACGGCACACAGAACCAGAATGGCGCCGTCAAGAACTCTCAGGGACCTTTCCACCTCGATCGTAAAATCGACGTGGCCGGGAGTGTCGATGATGTTGATCTCATGATCGTTCCACTCGCAGTAAGTGGCTGCTGACGTGATGGTGATTCCCCGCTCTTTTTCGAGTTCCATAAAATCCATCGTCGCACCCACGCCGTCTTTGCCTTTTACGTCGTGAATGGCATGGATTCTTCTGGTGTAATAGAGTATCCGCTCGGTCAGCGTGGTCTTGCCCGCGTCGATGTGTGCGCTGATGCCGATATTTCTGAGCTTTTCAACCGAATCTTTCATGAATCTCTTTCCTCTTTGATTGCTTAAAAAAACCGCCTGACATGCCAACAACAAAGTCTGCAAACCAGCACATTTTATGAAAAACCGTAGGGTAGGGGCTGGTCCCTTTCCTAATCCCATTGAATTTTGAGAGGAGCCTGTCCGTCTCCGGCGGGATAAACCCTGCCCTACGATAAAACCCAAAATACCGGCTGTATGGATGGGCACTAAATAGAAAAATCCCTCATTGGCGGTTGCCTCCCCAACAAGGAATTTTCCAATCCGTTGCGTACAACGTCCAGGAGATTGTCCTTCCGCAGGTCTCAAAACGATAAAGATAATTTTTTAGAATAACATTTTTAATAAAGTTGTCAATAATTTTATTTAATTGATGCAGGGTTTCCGGAAAATCCGATTCCCTGCCATGATACGAAATGAGTAAGCTATAAAAACAGGATGGTAAGATAGTCAAATGAGCGCTTGAATCAGCATTTCGCTTGATGTATGCACTCGAAGCTATTCTTTAGCAAACTCAGGCAGAAGCGGAGGGGGCGCCGTTGAAAAGTTCTATTCAGACCACTCTTTCCCAGGGGCTTGCCGCCGGATGGCCGATTTGCCTCGGCTATCTACCCATCGGGCTCGCCTTCGGGATCCTGGCGCAGAAGGCAGGTTTGCATCCCGTTGAAATCGGCATGATGTCCCTTTTCGTGTTTGCCGGCAGTTCCCAGTTCGTTGCCGTATCGATGATATCCTCCGGCGCGACCGTCGTTTCAATCATTATCACCATTTTTATGATCAACCTGAGGCATCTGCTCATGAGTTCCGTGCTTGCAATCTATCTGAAACGTTCCAGACGCCGACTGTTGCTTCTTTTCGCTTACGGCGTTACGGATGAAAGCTTTGCCGTGAATCTCTCAAAATTCACCCAGGGAGGATGGGGCCTGCAACAGGCTTTGGTGGTCAATCACGTCGCGAACATCACGTGGATAGCCGGAACGGTATTCGGAGGATATGCCGGGCGGATCGTACCCGCACACGCATTCGGGATCGACTACGCATTGATCGCAATGTTTATCTGCCTGCTCGTTTTCCAGGTCAAAGGTCCCCGTTTGGTATGGATAGCGGTGCTGTCGGGTACATCGGCCGTCGCTTTGTCTCTGGTCATACCCGGTAATTCCCATATTGTTCTGGCATCGGCTTTTGCGGCGACCTGCGGCCTTGTGTTCAACCGGTTGCGCCGCGGAAATAGAACATAGAAAAACAACGATGAAGGAGGAAAATCAGCGATGATCGAAAGCCGGTATGTATGGCTCGTCCTTGGTATGGGGCTCGTTACATACGTGCCTCGATGGCTGCCCCTGCAGGTGCTTTCCAGGCATCAGCCTTCGGGCTTGCTCGTAGAATGGCTGGAATTCATTCCGGCATCGATCCTTTCGGCGATTCTGGCTCCTGTGCTTTTGACCGCGGGAGAGCCGAAAATGCTGTCACTGATGAAGCCGGAGTTGTGGGTGGCGGTTCCGACATGTCTGATCGCTCTCATATCAAGATCGTTGGGTATTACCGTCATATTCGGGATGGCCCTGTTCTGGCTGGCGGGAAGGGTTCTTTAAACTTCGTCGAGACGAAAAATCTCTCTTCTGGAGCCACCGTTTTTGTACCGAAAATAATCATCTAAAATCTTGTCGTGATCGAAGGCCATTCGTTCTGGAAGTTCCTGCCCTGTGAACAGCCCGAGATTTGCGGCATCGTCACCCGCTTTTGGGATTCCGAATCCCTTTGCGATGAAAACCGTTGTCACGGTATGGTGCCGCGGATCTCGATCAGGCTGCGAATAGGTGTAGAATTGTTCGATAAGCCGGACTTTCAGTGAGGTCTCTTCTCTTGCCTCACGCCTGGCAGAAGTTTCAAGCGACTCGCCGTAGTTTACGAATCCGCCGGGCAGGGCCCACCCATACGGCGGGTTCAACCGTTCGATCAAAACGATGCTGTCCTCGACTTCGATGATGATGTCGACGGTCAGCAGGGGGTTTCGGGGTGTTTCAGTCATACCAATTCACTCTTTTCCAAAAACCGGATGATTAAAATTAACAAAATTTGCACACCCGGTCAACTGCCCCCTCAGGCGGGTTCCGGGTGTGGAATCCATTTCAGAGGGGGATCACGGCCTTTTTGAAAATAATCCCCGGAGAAATATGCCGTCTTGACGAAATGGTTCCGATAACTGATAATAAGCCGTTTCGATGAAAACATTGAGCAGAGGAACAAAAAAACAGGAGCAAGCGGATGGATTTGCAGCATTGTTGCCCCGGCAAGGTGGTCGATGCCAAGACGGCTTTATCCAAAATTAAAAGCGGCAGCCGGGTATTTATCGGAACGGGCTGCGGCGAGCCCCAGCATCTCATCAAGGCCATGGTCGAAAATATGACCCTGCAGGACATCTTGATTTATCAGATGCTTTCCTCGACACTTGCCGGTTATGTGGATGATCCGTCTTTTCTCAGGCGCTTTTCCCTGAAGCTTTTTTTTATCAGTCGCCCCATGAGAAAAGCCGCTTTTGATGGAAAAATCGATTATATTCCCGCGTATCTTTCCCAGATCCCGAGGCTTTTTTACAGCAAACAGATCGGGTTAGACGTCGCGCTGATTCAGGTCAGCCCACCGGACAGGTTCGGTTACTGCAGCCTCGGTGTTTCAGTGGACATTACGCGGGCGGGCATGGCAAACGCCCGTACGGTCATCGCCCAGGTCAATCCGCAGATGCCGATTACCTGGGGTGACAGCTTCATCCATCTCGATGAGATCGATTACGCGGTTTTGTACGAGGAACCGATTGTGGAAGCCGTTTCCGCACCCAAAGATCAGTCGGTCGTAGAAAGAATCGGCCGGTACGTGGCACAGCTTGTCGAAAACGGTGCTACGCTCCAGATCGGCTTCGGATACCTGCCCAATGCCATCCTGCCGTATTTGATAAACAAAAAAAGCCTCGGGCTGCACACTCAGGTGATTACGGACGGACTGCTTCCCCTGTTTGAAAAGGGGGTCATTACGAACAAGAAAAAAACCCTTGTCCCCGGAAGGGTGGTGACCTCCATGTGCATGGGCTCCAAAGCGCTCTATGATTATGTGCATCACAATCCGATCTTTTATTTTCGATCTTCCGAGTTCGTCAACGATCCGACGGTCATTGCAAGAAATGACAATTTAATTTCAATCAGTTCGGCGCTGGAAGTTGATTTGACAGGTCAGGTGTGCACCGATTCCATGGGATATCTGTTTTACAGCGGAATCGGGGATCAGGTTGATTTTTTAAGGGGAAGCGCGATGTCCAGGGGCGGTTTTTCCATTATCGCGCTGCCTTCTACGGCGCAAAACGGCAACGTGTCTCGAATCGTCTCCCATCTCAGCGAGGGAGCGGGAGTGGCCACAACCCGGGGGGATGTCAACTTCGTGGTCACCGAATACGGCATCGCCGAACTTCAGGGCAAGGGCATTTATCAGCGGGTCATGGAACTGGCCCAGATCGCGCATCCGAAATTCCGCAGCGGTCTGATTGAAACGGCGAAAAAACACCATTACATTTTCGGGGACCAGCTTCCCCCGGCCCAAAAAGACCTTTCTTTTCTGGAACAGTATAAAAGCGCGCTGGAATTGAAAAACGGAAAAACCATTTGGTTCCGCCCCTTGCTTCCTTCCGACGAGTTCGCATTTCGAAATTTTTATTATTCTCTCCAGGCGCATACCATTTACTATCGTTTTTTTTCTAAAATGAAGACCTTTTCCCATGAATTCGTTCAGAAACAGTGGGCGAATGTCGATTACCAGCGGAATATGTCCGTCATCGGCTTGGTGGAGAGGGGTGGACACAAGGAAATTGTGGCGATCGGCTCTTACGCCCAGGAAAATGAACACATGGCAGAGGTCGCTTTTGTGGTCCGCGAGGATTTTCAAGGGATGGGCGTGGCCTCCTATTTGCTGGATGTTCTGGAAGGAATCGCCCGGGAAAACAACTATACCGGATTTACCGCAACGGTTCTCTCCGATAACCACGCGATGATCCGCGTATTTAAAAAAAGATATCCCAACGCCAGGTTGGAAATGTTGAGCGGCAGCGATATTTATATCACCATGGATTTCGACGATGGGAACGCAGATACCGGAAAAACGCCTTCAGGCCATGGATCTGGGGTCTGAGCCGTGGAAAGGGCATATCCTTCATGGGGCGGCGGAGATGGGAATCCATATCGATCGCACCCAGGTCGATCAAATTGCGATTCACGGCATTGAACTTCTGAAATGGAATCGAAAAATGAACCTGACGGCGATACGGGACCCCGCTGCGATTGCCGTGAAACACTTCCTGGATTCACTGGCGCCCGTGCCGTTCATCCCATCGGAATCCAGGGTGCTCGATATCGGTTCCGGAGGAGGCTTTCCAGGTCTTCCGATCAAGATCGTGATTCCGTCGCTTCAGATGACGCTGATCGACGCCTGCCGCAAGAAAATCCATTTTCTCAAGCACATCATCCGCATGCTTCGGCTCGACGCGATCGAAGCGCTTCACATCAGGGCAGAGGAACTCGCACGCGAGATGGGCGCCGGCGAACGGCCTCCCGACGGACAATACGACGTGGTGGTATGCCGGGCCTTTGGACGACTGGCCGATATCGTCCGGACGGCTTTGCCCCTGACAAGGCCGACCGGAACGATCATCGCATTCAAGGGCAGGATAAGTGATACGGAGCGCCGTGAAGCGGAGATAGTCGCCCGAGAGGCAATGGAAGGGAATCCGTCCATCCTTTTGAATCGCTACCGGCTTCCGTATCTGGGTTTTGAACGTTTTCTTGTTTGCATTCAGCGGTGATTCTTCGGAATCCGCCAACCCGTCCGGTTTGGATGGCGGCTTGATGTTACCGGATATCCGCATGGTAGGCCTGAAGCGATTTTACCTTGGCCCGCCCCCCTCTTCTGGCCATGATGCCTCTTGCCGCAGCGGTGGCGGCGGCCGTTGTCGTGATGTTGGATATCTTGTACGTAATAGCTGATTTACGGATATAGGAATCGTCTTCCAGACTCTCTTTTCCGCCGGGTGTGTTGATGATCAGCTGGATTTCACCGTTTTTGATTGCATCGACGATGTCCGGTCTGCCGTATCCGAGTTTTGTGATCGGCTCCGATTCAATTCCGTTTTCCTTTAAAAATTGATGGGTTCCTTTGGTCGCACGGATCTTGAACCCAAGTTCCCTGAAAAGCCGGGCAGGTTCCAGGACGCTGGGCTTGTCTCTGTCGGCAACCGTGATCAGCACCGTCCCTTCAAGGGGCAACGGAGTTTGTGTTGCCTCCTGGGACTTGTAGAATGCAAGTCCAAAAGATTCCGCAAGCCCCAGCACCTCTCCTGTGGAACGCATCTCCGGTCCCAGCACGGGATCGACCTCGGGAAACATGTTGAAGGGAAATACAGCCTCCTTGACGCCGAAATGGGGCACTATCCCGGGGCTAAGTTTCAGATCCGAAAGTTTGCTACCCAGCAAAATCTTAGTGGCAAGCCGGGCCATGGGAATGTTGCAGACTTTTGAAACGATCGGAACCGTGCGGGATGCCCGGGGGTTGGCCTCGAGGATATACACCGTGTCTTCCGCAATGGCGTACTGGATGTTCATCAAGCCGACGACCTGAAATGTTATGGCGATTTTTTTCGTGTACTCGTGAATGGTTTCGATATGTTTCGTCGGGATGCTGATGGGAGGGATCACGCATGCCGAGTCCCCGGAGTGAACCCCCGCCAGTTCGATATGTTCCATCACGGCCGGCACAAAAGCGTCCGTGCCGTCTGCGATGGCATCGGCTTCCGCTTCGACGGCATTTTGCAAGAACTTGTCGATGAGGATCGGCCGTTCAGGAGAGACATCCACCGCCGCCGCCATATAGTGAAGCAGCATTTCTTTGTCCAGCACCACCTCCATGGCGCGGCCGCCCAGGACATAGCTGGGCCGGACCATCAGGGGATAGCCGATCCGCTCGGCGATTTCCAGCGCCTCTTCGATCGTCCCGGCCATTCCGGATTCAGGCTGCGGAATTCCCAGATCCCGCATGATTTTTCGAAATCGATCCCGATCCTCGGCCAGATCGATGGTTTCAGGGGATGTCCCCAAAATTTGAACTCCGGCGGCGGCCAATTCCTGCGCGATATTCAGGGGCGTTTGACCGCCGAATTGAACGATGACCCCTTCGGGCTTCTCTTTTTCGTAAATACTCAAAATGTCTTCGACGGTAAGGGGCTCGAAATAAAGCCTGTCTGCGGTGTCATAATCCGTGGAAACCGTCTCCGGATTGCAGTTTACCATGATCGATTCGTATCCGGCGTCACGAATGGCAAAGGCCGCGTGCACACAGCAATAATCAAACTCGATTCCCTGCCCGATTCTGTTGGGACCTCCGCCGAGAACCATGATTTTTTTTCGATCGCTTACGGTGACTTTATCCGACCCGTTGTAGGTGGAATAATAATAGGCGGCTTTGGTTACGCCGCTCACGGGAACGGCCTCCCAGGCCTGCACCACCCCGAGGGCTTTTCGTCTGTCCCGGATCTCCCTTTCCGTGGTCCCGAGAATCCCGGCAAGGTATTTATCTGAAAAACCGTCTTTTTTGGCCCGTATCAGCAGGTCGTCGGGAAGGGTTTTCCCTTTCCCGGATAAAATTTCCTCCTCAAGCACCACCATCTGCTTCATCTGTTCGATGAACCACGGCTTGATGTGCGTGATTTCATACAGGGTCTTCGAATCCGCGCCTTTTCGAAGGGCTTCATAAAGGATGAACTGTCGTTCGCTGGAAGGGATGCTCAGCATGCTCAGGAGCGTATCGAGAGGTTTTTTGTGGAAATCTTTCGCAAAGCCCAGCCCATGCCGGTTGATTTCGAGAGATCGGATCGATTTCTGAAGGGCTTCCTTATACGTTTTCCCTATACTCATGACTTCGCCTACGGCCCGCATCTGGGTTCCGAGCTTATCTTCGACACCGGCGAATTTTTCAAAGGCCCATCGCGCAAATTTCACCACCACGTAGTCGCCCGAGGGGGTGTATTTATCCAGGGTTCCATCGCGCCAGTAGGGTATCTCGTCGAGCGTCATCCCCCCGGCCAGCAGGGAGGAAACAAAAGCGATGGGAAATCCCGTGGCTTTTGATGCCAGTGCCGATGATCGAGACGTGCGGGGATTGATTTCGATGACGACGACGCGTCCGGTTTTAGGATCATGGGCAAACTGGATGTTGGTTCCTCCGATGACCTCGATTGCCTCAACGATGTCATAGGAATATTTTTGCAGGCGTTTTTGGAGCTGCGGATCGATCGTAAGCATGGGGGCCGTGCAGAAAGAGTCACCGGTATGAATGCCCATCGCATCGACGTTCTCAATAAAACAAACCGTAATAATCTGGTTTTTGGCGTCCCTTACAACTTCCAGTTCGAGCTCCTCCCATCCAAGGACGGACTCTTCCACCAGGACCTGGTTGACCAGGCTGGCGGAAAGGCCGCGTGCGGCAACGGTTTGAAGTTCCTCGACATTATAAACCAGGCCGCCCCCGGTTCCGCCAAGGGTGTAGGCGGGCCGAATCACGACCGGATAGCCCAGTTTTTCCGCAGCGGTTTCGGCGTCTTCCACGCTGTTGACCGCATGGCTTCGGGGCATTTCTATTCCAAGATTTTCCATGGTCTCTTTGAAGGCCGTCCGGTCTTCTCCGCGCTGTATCGCGTCGATGTTCACCCCGATGACCTTTACGTCGAACTCTTTTAATACACCGGCGTTCGCAAGCTCGCTCGACAGATTCAGCCCGGACTGTCCGCCCAGGTTCGGCAACAGGGCATCCGGGCGTTCGAGTTCTATAATTTCCGTCATCACCCTGAGATTCAGCGGCTCGACATAGGTTGCGTCCGCCATTCCGGGATCGGTCATGATGGTAGCCGGGTTTGAGTTGACCAGTATGATCTCATATCCTAAGCTCCGCAGTGCCTTGCACGCCTGGGTGCCCGAATAGTCGAATTCACACGCCTGGCCGATGATGATCGGACCTGAACCGATTATCATTACCTTTTTTATATCGTTTCGTTTCGGCATATTTTTTCCTTATCTGTATCTGTAGGAGCTTGAAAATCCGGAATTCCAATATCAAGAATAGCTGCTGCCGTCCCAGCAATGGGTGCACAGGCGATCTTTCGGCAACCCGATGGCGCGGACCATGCTGTCCAGTTTTTGATACCGCAGGGTGGTGAGCCGCAGTGTTCGGCGAATTCTATCAATCATGGCCAGGTTTTTTTCCGAATCGCACGTGGCATACTCGTCAAGGAAATTATTGTCCGCGCCTTCCAGTTCCTTAATCGCTTTTCTCCCCGCCAGATCGAGCGTCGATCGGGAGGTGGAAAAATTGAGAAATTCACAAGGAAAAATCAAAGTCGGACACGCCGGCCTCATGTGAACCTCCAGGGCGCCGTAGTCGAACAAAATTTGGATGTTGTCCTGCAGCTGGGTCCCCCGGACAATGGAGTCTTCACAAAAAAGGATGCGCTTGCCCTCGATCAACTCTCGAATGGGGATCAGCTTCATTTTGGCCACGAGATCTCTGGTGGTTTGATCCTGGGGTATGAAACTTCTGGGCCACGTAGGAGTGTACTTGATGAACGGCCGGACGTAGGGAATATTTCTGGTATTGGCATATCCGATGGCGTGTCCGGTTCCGGAATCCGGAATGCCCGCGACGCAATCGATCTCGGTGGTGTCGTCTTTGGAGAGAGCGGATCCGCATCGATACCGGACGGATTCTACGTTGATGCCTTCATAGCCGGACGCGGGATAGCCGTAATAAACCCACAAAAAGGCGCAAATCTGCATCTTCGCACCGGGCGGATGAACCTGCTGATGCCCTTCGGGTGTCAGCAGCACCGTTTCCCCCGGGCCGAGATATCTGTCGATTTCATATCCGAGGTTCGGAAAGGCGCATGTTTCAGAGGATGCCGCATACGCATCTTCCTTCCTGCCGATCGCGATCGGCGTGCGGCCCAGCTTGTCGCGTGCAGCGTAAATACCGTTTTCCGTCAGAAGAAGTATGGAACAGGAACCTTTGATGAGCTGCCGGGCGTTTGCGATTCCGTCTGCATAGGATCCTTGCTCACAGATCAGCATCGCGATCATTTCCGTCGGGTTCGGGTCTCCGGTATTGGTTTCAAAAAAATACATCCGTTTCTGAAGGGCCCGCGCGGACAGCGCATCCATGTTGTTGATTCTGCCGACGGTCACGATGCCGAACTGGCCGAGATGGGAATTAATGACCAGCGGCTGCGAATCCGTGTCGCTGATCACGCCGATGCCGGAATTGCCGCGCATTTTGGGGAGGTCGGCTTCGAATTTCGTTCGAAAATAGTTGTTTTCGAGGTTGTGGATCGCCCGGGAAAATCCTTTCTGCCCGTATACGGCGATCCCCCCCTTTTTTGTACCGAGATGCGAATGGTAGTCCGTTCCGTAGAAAAGATCGGTGACACAATCGCCCTTCGAAGATACGGCAAAAAAACCGCCCATGCTCTCTCTCCTGACAACGGATCGAATCCGTCCCGGATATCGTCCGGATAAGCCGTTTTGAAATTAAAGAATTTTCAGCGGCATTAAAAATAAAGCCGGCATATGCAGTATATTTTATTTTGAGCGTCCCTTTAGCATGGAGACAAACTATTTGGCAAGGGGAAGAAGAAGGTGAAGCTGGCGGGAAATATTGGAATCATAGGGGACGGACATTGATATGGATTATCCCATCGTCTGAAGTGTGATCTCTTTTGCATCTTTTACAAACTTTTCGCCCCATTTTGCCGAACCAGCGTGAGCCGGTTCGGCAAAGGAGTCCCGGTCCGCGTTGTCCCTGATAAAACTATTGAGAAGTTATAATTCTTCTTGATAGCCTATCGTCTTCTTTGATATTTACAAAAAATACTCCGTTGAAAAACACTTCGATCGGCCTTGAACCGGAAGTATCGTGCATCCGTCGATTCAGACCCGAGTGTCATGCAGGAGGAGAAAACCCTTGGAATACACCCTGGTTGAGAAACAGATAGAAGAAATTGATAAGGTACTCAAAAAAGAATTCATGGAACTAGGAGTTCATTGCGTGTGCCTGATCGATCTGGCGGGAAATCTGATTACAAATATAGATAACGGCCGCATCACCTATGATGTTTACACGCTGGCAGCGCTGGCGGCAGGAAATTACGGTGCGGTAAACGCCATTGCGAAAATCATCGGAGAAGAAGAATTTTCACTGCTGTTTCACAAGGGGAAAAACGAAAGTATCCATTTCAGCAAGATAGCGGCGGATTTCATACTGGTGGCTATCTTCGGAAAAGAGACTTCTCTCGGGTTTCTGAGATTGCGGGCGGTTCAGGCGGCAAAAAAAATAGAAAGAATTCTGAAATTTTAGTTTCGGTTGATTCATTCAAAATCTTTTTTGCGAGGAAATGACTCGTGGCTTTTATAAATGTTAAAAAAAAAGAGGTTCAGGCCAAGATCGTTTACTACGGTCCGGGCAGAGGTGGAAAAACGACCAACCTGGAATATATTTACAAAAGTCTGAAGAGTCGAGTTCAAACAGAACTTGTAGCCATCAAAACTCATGGAGACCGAACACTTTTTTTTGATTTTCTTCCCTTTGATATCGGAAAGATCAAGGGATATGACGTGAAGATCCAGCTCTATACCGTGCCGGGGCAGGTAAAATACAATGCAACCAGGCGACTGGTACTCCGGGGGGTAGACGGCATCGTATTTGTTGCCGACTCGATGGCACTCAGAAGGGAGAGCAATATCCTGTCTCTAAAAAACGCGCAGGAAAATCTTGCATACTACAAAAAAAACATATTCAAAATTCCCTTTGTCATGCAATACAACAAAAGGGATCTCGAAGGGCAGGGGATTGCGATTCTATCCATCGGGCAACTGGAGAAAGACCTCAACGCACAACTCAAAGTCCCCCATTTTGAGGCAAGCGCGCTGGCAGGAACCAATGTCATGGAAACATTGAAAAAGATTATTTCTCAGACCGTTTCAAATCTATCAAAAAATCTCTTATAGTAAAATCGCGGTATCATCACAACTCTTTCACCCGGCTAAATTGATACGACCTTTAGGAGTCGCGGAATGACGGGAAATACTATCTCCATCGAAAAATCGCCGCTGAAGGATCTCAAGGCCCTGATGCTTGAGATAGAATGGGAAATCGATGAAAAAAGCATGGAAGCGCTGATCGATCACGCCGAAACACTTTGCGTAACATGCCGTGATGACAGGATTGCCCGGTTATTTCTGAAGCTTCTCGTTTCGGTGGCAAAGTATATTCAATCGAAAAAAGCAACCGCCCATCCCGATGCGGTCCATCTCCTCCATTCCGTCTTTAACGCATTGGAATATCTATTTTTTTCATCAGGTATACCGGAGGAAGAAAAAAAGAAAATGCTCCTTTCGCAAGTCGATGAATTTAAACGGTTGAAAGAGCAGATAGCCCGCCGGACTTCCTTTAATCATGGAAAAAAAGAAGAGATGCAAAACGTTACGGCAGATATGGGACAAATGACCGTTCAGCAGGCGTTTGCCTGTATGCTGGAGGAAATCAGGAAAATTATCAGGGCGGAATTCGAAGCATTGAGGTCGGAGTTGAGATCATAGCTCGAGAAATGGCCATGATAATCGTATTCTGTGAGGAATGTGGAAAGAAACACGCCATCGATTCCGAACGAATAAAAACTCAGGCGGCGAAATTCAGGTGTATATCCTGCGGGAACATGATCGTTGTCGAAAAGCGTGATTGGAAATCCGGGACACCAGCCTGCGAAAAGTCGCCTGCCGGCAGCGGTCATGGAGAAACCGAAGGGGATTGAGTCCGAAGGACGTGGTACGGGTGGTGCGGAATAAACGATGTCATTGCGCCTTATCGGGAGGAGAACCTCAAAGAGGAGAGCGGCAAGTATGGACAATGTCCTGACAAATCCAGGCGTCGATGTCGACGCAAGAATCAAAGAAGCCGAAATTTATCGTTCCATGGGATTGCTCGTCGAATCTCTCTTCATTTACGAGCAGTTGCTTGAGGACATGGCGGGAATGGATGAAGAAAAACTCCAACGCCTCAGAAACACGATTTCCCGCCTGAAAATGGAAATCGAGGAGATCGAAAAACAAGACCCGGTAAAGATGGCGGCGGATGAGATATCCATGGTTAAGGAAAAACTGATGGCCGAAGAAGATCCTTATGCCATACGTGACAGCGCTTCGGCCTTCCAAGAACTCGGCCTTTATGATGAAGCCATTTCCGATTACGAAAAATGTTTCCAGCTGGAACTGCCTCCCGAAGAAATCGTCCCGGAACTCACCGAATGCTACCTTAAACGATACGCTCCGCCGGATGTGACAGAGAAAGCGGTGGGTTTAATTGAAGAGAAAGAGGGTGAAACCCGCGAGAAAGCCCACATCCTTTATTTGTTCGGTATTGAACTGGAAAAAAGGGGCTATAAAAATCTGGCCCTGGACCTGTATCGAAAAGCTCGGGAGGTTGACCCGCAATACGAGGAGCTCGGCGGAAGGATAAATTCACTCAGCGTTGAGATGTCTTCCGGTTCGAAGTATGACTATCTTATGAATGAAAAAATCGTGACGACAGACCAGCTGAAATCCGCCCTCGAGTTATCCAGAAAAAGCAAAAAGAGTGTCGAATCGATCCTCATCGAAAAATTCGGTATCAAAAAAGAAGACGTGGGCCAATCCCTTTCACTTTACTACCAATGCCCCTTCAAGAGCTATAGCGAAACCTGCCAGGTACAGCCTGAACTGCTGACCCATCTGAAAAAGTCTTTTTTACTTCAGGATGTCTGGTTTCCCATCCTATGGGACAAGGACGGCATCGAAATCCTCATCGATGATCCGAGAAACCTCGAAAAAACGGACAGCATCCGGGTGCTGATGGGAAAGCGCGTCCATTTTTCGGTCGGCATTAAAGAAGACATCGTGAGGTACATTCAGGACTGTTTCGACTCCAGGAAGCATGACCGGACCGACGAAGGAGAACGGACCGAAACTTTCGAAATGATTCCCGACATCGCCTTCGAAGAAGATTTGGACCGCGAAGAAGATTATGAGGAACTCGATGAAGCTTCCGGCCATGTGGTGAAGCTCGTGGATCAGGTGCTTGTCAGCGCCTATCGAAAAAATGCTTCCGATATTCATATCGAACCTTCACCCATAACAAAGGCCACGACGATTCGATTCCGTATGGACGGAGTTTGTCAGGAATACATCCGGGTTCCCAATACGCTGGCCAGAGGAATCCTTTCACGAATCAAGATAATGGCCGGCCTCGATATTGCGGAAAGGCGCCTTCCTCAGGATGGAAAAATCAAGTTCAGGCGAAAAGGTATTCCGACTTTTGAGCTGCGTGTCGCCACGCTTCCGACTGCCGGCGGATTCGAGGACGCGGTTCTCCGAATCCTGGCTAAAGCCGGCGCCATGCAAATCGAAAAAATGGGATTGATCGATCGGAACCTGAGGATCCTGAAAAAAATCATTTCACAACCCTATGGCCTGGTTTTGGTCGTCGGGCCTACCGGCTCCGGTAAAACGACTTCACTTCATGCGGCTTTAGGATATATCAATAAACCGAACGTCAAGATATGGACCGCCGAAGACCCTATTGAAATCACCCAGCCCGGGTTAAGACAGGTGGAAACAAAATCCAAGATCGGACTTGATTTTTCCAGAATCATGCGGGCCTTTTTGCGGGCGGATCCGGATGTTATTATGATCGGTGAGATGCGCGATCATGAAACCGCCTCTATCGGCATTGAAGCATCTCTGACCGGGCACCTGGTATTTTCTACGCTTCATACCAACAGCGCACCCGAGACCGTTACCCGGTTGTTGGACATGGGACTTAACCCTTTGAATTTTTCAGATGCCTTTCTCGGCGTAATGGCCCAGCGATTGGCCCGTCGCCTCTGTGCCAAATGCAAAGAGGCTTACCATCCTTCCGAAGAAGAAATTGAGGACATCATCACGGCATATGGCAGGCAATATTTTGAAAAGACCGGCATTCGACACACGGCCGATACGGTCCTCTACCGACCCAGGGGTTGCGAAGAATGCTCCGGAATCGGTTATAAAGGTCGCCTTGGCATCCATGAGCTTATGGAGGGAACGCCCGAAATTAAACGGATGATCAAAAAGCAGGCTTCAGCGGAATTACTTTTTGAACAGGCCATAAAAGAGGGGATGACGACTCTGAAACAAGACGGTATTCTAAAAGTATTTGACGGTTTGACGAATCTCGATGAAATACGGCGCATCGTCGTCGACTAGCGCGGGTTTGAAACAGCTTGTAATTTTTTCGAGTGGAAAACCCCCTTTCCCCTGGGTTAACGGCATCGGGTTTAATCGAGTGCGGCCACAACTGCGGGGAGTATCCTTTCCATTTCCATTTTCATCAGGGCGACATTTCCCTTTGGGTGGAGGATGGTGATGACGTGAATATGGGTGCCGGCGCCTGGATCCGAGCTTCGAATGATAATATTTCCTTTGGGCGTAACGACGGTGGTTTCCGCGGCTGAATCAAACCCGATCCTATCGCACGCTCTGTCGGCCGAGAGAAATATATCGTTAAAAACCGCGCTGATATAATTAATATCCACAGCATCGTCCGCTGCATCGCTTTCCAGAATCTCTCCCGTATGGTTCATAATCGCCGTGGCTCTGTATCCGCTGATGGTCTTTAGTCTGCCGACATGAGTTTTTAGATTGATGACAGCCTCTTCTCTTACCGGCGTAAATACCGTTTCTTTCCGGCGGGTTTCCATTTCAGCGACGTCCACGGTCGTTTTTTCACCATACGCCTCTGAAACGGCTTTTTCCGTTTCTCTAAGGTCTGCCTCGACGATTCCAACCGCCTCTTGGGCCGTATTCGTCAGACCGCTGGTGTAGCTCTGCAGGTCGAATTCTTTCGTCTCGTCGGCCCCCTCATCCTTTAACCGCATTGCCTCCATAATCAGGGAAATAAGTTCCTGATTAATCCTTCTGGCGATCCTCTTTTTTACTTTTCCCACGTTTTTAAACCGTATTTTTGCATTATCCATCGGAATAAGTCGAAGAGCCGCTTCCAGCCCCTTGGCCTCACCATATACGGCGTCGTAGAGAACGCCGTCTTCGAAATAGAAAAAACCTTTCCCTTTCTCCGATTCCACTTCGAGCAGGCAGGTTTTTTGTTCCATTTCTATCATCTGGAGAAAGCTGGTAACGGAGATGCCAAGCAAGGTCCCTTCAGGCACATCCCGCTTCAAAGCCGGAAGGATCGTTTTGACCAGGTCTTCAATTTCAAAAGGTTTTTCTATAAAGCGCAGCACATCCTTTCGGAGTTTCTCCTTGAGTTGTGGTGTGCCATGGGCGGTCATTACAATACAGGGAACTTCCGGATGATTTTCATTCATGTAGGCCAGAAGGGCCAGACCATCGACTTTCGGCATTTGAATATCGGTTATAAGCAGGTCGACCGGAGTCTGTTCGAGTATTTCTATGGCTTCCTGCCCGTTCATGGCGGTGATGGTTTCGAATTTCTTCTCATACTTTTTTAGTCCGGCCGTCAAAATCTTGAGAAGCACCGGGTTGTCTTCTGCAATAAGAATTTTATCCATTTATTCGCTCCTCACCCTCGGTCCCGAAGGCAAACGATCCGCTTCGAGTTAAAATGAATCTGGACCCAGATGCCTGCCCCGGACTGAATCCGGGGAAATCCAGTGGGATTGCGTCGATTCCACCTGGAGGCCTTTAATAATAATCATTCAAAATAACAAGATTTGTTAAAATCCACAAGCAGATATTTGATAGGACTTCAGAGGTTCTGCGTTCAGCCCTCAGAGTTACCTTTCCTTACACTGAACCCTGAACCTCTGGGCCCTGAACCTTATCTACCGGTTCAGCAGAAAGGAAAGCTTCTCTAATTGCGCATCGATTGCGGCGATACAACCGGAGGTCGTATCGAGAACTTTTTTTCTCGCATCCATCTCTATGGATCGAGACAGCTCATAGATTTCCTGAAGGCCCATGTTTCCGGATGCGCCCTTGATCGAGTGGGCCGCCTCGGCCACTTTTTTGAACTTCTGCTTATCGAAGGCTTTTTGCATGGCGTTTAAATCGGAGCGGCTCGTTTCCAAAAAGAGACCCAAAAGCTCCCTGTATTCATCCTCTTCAAAACCGATTTTTTCGGCAAGGTCTTTGATTTCCATTTGATGTTTTTCTCCTCTTTCAATCATGTCATGCCGTTGCGCCATCCGCATACCGAAAAAACGATCCGGCTCTTGTTGAAGCGTTTTCTATAATTCCCCTTATTTCTTTCTTCCCTCGATATCGTCGAGAAAATCCAGAAGGTGGTCTCGAACCATGCTGAAGGAAGCGCTGCCCCCGAATTCTATTCCGATGGCCGCCGCATCCAGCACTTCCTCCCGCGTCGCGCCATAGAGAACGGCATTATTCGCATGGTTGGCCAGACAGGGTATGCATCGCGTCGCAATGGCAAGGGCGAGGGCGATGAGTTCTTTGTATTTTCGCTCAAGGGCGCTTTCCTGATAGTAGCACTTCCTCAACTCGTCGAATCCATTGAACAGCGCTGCGGCCTCCTGTCTCAAACGGTCCCTGTTTCTTTTCCTCCTGATCAGTATTTCTTCCAGGTTTCCCATGCAGAACTCCTTTTCTGACGGATTGAAATTATCTCCCTGTCGCCGATCGAAAGCGAACGTTTTGCCGTGCATTACGTTTTCGGGTCAAAATATCCCAGCTTGTGTAGGTAATAGGTAAAAAAATCGGGTTCGCACATGAGCGGGTCATACAGAACAGGGAGAAGCAGGAAGCGTGTTTCAAAATCTCTTCGAAGAATCACGGGAGATCCAAAAACACGCAAACGCCGGAATTGCGTGTAGGTCGAATCATAAACATACCGGTCGTCAAATACAACCACATGAACCTGTTCTCCGTCCGGTCCCTGTTCGACCGGAGTTACACCGGTCCGGCCCGCATAATGGCCGAAGTGCCTCATGATTCCCTGCAAAACAGCCGAAGACCCGGCGCAGGTATATGGCAAAAAATCATCCTTTTGAACGATTCTATGATAAACCGCCCGCGTGATCCGACACCGCTGCGCATATATTCCGTCTCTTTCATCAAGACACGGAATATTTAGAATCCCCGGTTCTTTTTGCAGACTTTCTTTTTTCATTTAACACGATTCGATTTGAGGATCCGGAAAGCATAGAGAAAAGCGATCGGCCTTCATGCCAAACAGGGGTTTCAGGGTTGAAAAATCCGGGAAAAAATCCCTGTTCACATGGCTTCGGAGTATCTGAGCCCTCCGACCCCATCCCCTCCCTTTCGGTTTAATGAATAATTTTTTTTCCTTATAGATATGCACCATCGAAAGGGGATATATTGCGGTCGTCAATGGAAACACCAGGCTTGTTGATTTCAGGGTCATGTCAACCACGGAAAGACCTGCCACGCAGACGCGTATTCTCTCCGTCCGCCGATCCAGGTTTTCGATGAAAAAATCGGCATATGTTTTCGGAATTCCCCAGTTTTCCCTGCCGTTTTCAACGCTGGCCATGCTGGAAACATAGATCTTTGTAATCGACCGGATCGACTGTCCGTTTAAAGAGAACTTACCGGGAATAAACAGCAATTCCCGGTAAGAACCTACCGGGGACTCGTGATAATCCACTACCATCACTGCGCCGAGACCGGAAAAGGGAATTGCCTTGAAATATTCGGGGCAGAACACGTCGGTTTCCGATAATTTTCCGGCAAACCGGTAAACAAAGAGGTATCCGCGGCCTTTCAAATTCCAGGGCGGCGGCAGCCGTATCCCCACCTTGTCTTTCGATTCCGTCAAAATCTCCCCGGCTGTTTCGCATTCAATTTTGGGCCGGCTACACGCTCCGGATAGTCCGTGAACACGCCGTCAACCCCGAGATATGCCATGTGTGCCGCATCTTGAGTTTCATTAACGGTAAAAACGAATACCCGAAGACCCCGGGCATGGGCATCATCAACAAACGCGCGGTCAACACAGTCAATGGAAATATGTACAGAGAAACACCCCAGTTTTTGGGCGAATGAAACCCTCTCAAACGGCTGTCCGGCGATGAGCGCGCCGGTCCGGATTTTTGAATCCAGGTTCTTGACATGCAGCAGCTGATGGTGATTGAAGGAGGAAACCAGAATCTTCTCATACCTCCAACCCTTTTCGATCTGATCCCTGATCAGGCAAACGACGGGTTCTGCCGTGTGAGGCCCTTTGAGTTCTATATTCAATCCCGACCGCCTATCCACGGCGGCGAACACCTCTTCGAGGGTCGGGATTTTTTGACCCTTGCCGGCGTTTAATGTCCGAAGATAATCAAACGTCTTTTCAAATACATATCCCTTGCCGTCGGTCGTGCGCTCAAGACGGTCATCATGAAATACGATCAGTCGACCATCCACAACGTACACATCCACCTCTACCCAGTCCGCCCCCAAACCGATGGCCTTTTCGACTGAAAGTACGGTGTTTTCAGGTTCATGCCCCATGGCGCCTCGGTGGCCGATGCAGATCATCCTTGCCTTTCGTCCTGAAATTTCGACTCTTACCCTCTTTCGGCTTTCTCCAGGAGCCGGTATCCACCCTCCAGCAGGTTTCTGTAAATCTTATAATGCCCTGTTTCCTCATAACGAATCGGTTTTATTGGGGCATGGTCAAAACTGTAGATTTCGGCTCCCGGGCATGCGAGGAGAATAGGGGAATGGGTTGCGATGATAAATTGCGCTCGGCCTGCTGCAGCGCTCGTTTTTAGGATAACCTCGATCAGTTCGATCTGAGATTTTGGAGAAAGCGCTGTTTCCGGTTCATCCAGCAGGTAAAGCCCCTTGACCGAATAACGTGCCTTGAAAAACGTCATAATCGATTGACCATGAGACTGGGTCAGAAGGGATTTGCCTCCGAAGTATCTGAGTTGTCCGGGGTCTGCAGCCGCCCATTCCTCAAGCATTCGGGCGAAGTCCTGGAAAATCGAAGCCCCGAAAAATGCGCCCGGCACACATCCGTCCATCCATTCAATCGAAAGGTAATCATGGAACCTGTTTTCATAAGGGTTGACTTCGAGGCGGGTTCCTGCGCAGTGTTTCCAGAGATGGATGCCGCATTTATGCGCAATTGCTTCGATCAGGGTTGACTTGCCGGTTCCGTTTTCTCCGACAAAGAGCGTCACCGGGCTGTTGAAACACACTCGGCTTTGATAGTGAAATGCGGGGATGTCGAATGGGAAGCGGTCTCTGGTCGGATATTTTTCCGGATGAAATATAATGTGTTTCAAATACATTGCCGTTGCCGTTCGATGGAATTGAAGGGGAGTCTGATTATGATAGAATAACAAATATAGTCTGTAAAGGCAAGCGTCGTTGCAACTTAAAATAAAACTGAAACGACATGTTAGGGCTGATCAGGATTAAAATCGGAGATTGAACTGAAAGAAAACGTCGTCGACCGACAAATCATCCTGCGTGGATTTTTCGACGACATCTTGATTGGAAGAATAGGCACGGGTTCCCCAGAAAGCGAAATTAAGAGACTCCGATATCTTATAATGTAAACCGATGGCGATGTCCAGGGTCTCCCAGTCCGGTGATACGGCCGTAGGCCGGTGGAACAAATCCTGCTGGTTGTTGGCATGGGCGGCCATGAAAACGGACAGGTTGGTGTAAGGGATGACGTTCCAGGTTTCCATGCCGATCTTTTGGTACTCGATGTCGCGGCCTTTTTCGTCTTTGCCCGCGTCAAATCGCGTCACCGAAGGAACGAGTGTAAGCCATTGCAGCGGGGAAAGGCTGGCAGCCAGTCGAACGCCGCTCTCTATACGGTCGGATTCGAACCCGTCAACGGCGTTTGAAAAAGGATCCTCCGCGGTCGGGCCTGTTTCCAGAAGCCTGTTCAGAAAAAATCCGTTTGCCGTCAGTTCGAGAGAATCGTTGAGTGCGATGCCGCCTCCCATCACATTGACCAGGGTGGAGTCTCTGCCTGCGTATGCAAATCGTGCCGAATCCTGCGCCACCTCTCTCTGAAGATCCAGTTTTTCACCCGTTTCTTCGCCGATATCCAACCCCGGAACACGTTTTGAAAACATATATCGCGACTGCCAGTAGCTGTCGTCCATGCGGGAAATCGTGACCCCTTGGGAGCTGGAGGCATGCAGGAAATGCCCGCTGGAAAGGTATATGCCGACATGATTGACCCGCTTTCTCCTGGGTCCAAAGAAAACCAGGTCGCCGATTTTGAGTTCGTCACCTGAGATGTCTTCCATGATGGAAAGCGTGCTTATTTCCGAGGAGTTCCGTGGAAGGTTGATGCCGAATACTTTGGAGTACACTTTATTGACAAGGCCCGAACAATCGATGCCGTTTACGCCTTCACCGCCCCGACGATAACGCAGCCCGAACAGTTTGCTGATTTCCTGTTCGAAATTTTTCGGTAGATCACAGGAAATCTCCGAAACGATGGCCTCGGCCTTGGCCTTTGTTTGAGCGGAAATCTTCGGCTTGGTCTTTATTTTGGAAGACCTCCTGGATGAAGATGTGGATTTGGCTTTGGTACTCTTTTTCGCTTTGGCTTTCGTCTTTTTTTTGCTCTTCTTCTTTTTAGCGGGCGTATTACTATTTTCCTTGGTGCCGGTGGATTGAGCCGGCGTTGTTTCAGGCGGGCTGGTTTGGGAAGCGGTTGTTTCCGATGCAAAACAAAGGCAAAAGAAAAGGCAGGCGGCAACAATGGTACCCCTGCTTCTGAAAAACCGGTGGAGTTTCAACCAAAAAAGTTCGCAAGGCGATGCGTAATGCGGCTCTATCAACGTTTCCTACCTCAGCTTTGTCGACGTATCGTCTCGAACCAGCGCCGATGGCCTTCCGGTCCCTTGTAGCTATCCTCCAAACCGGAATCGGCAACGCAGTCCTGCCGAAAAAAATCTCGACACCACAGGTCAACCACTTAAAAAAAACCAAGCCATATCATGGTATCCCGATCGTATTGCCATCTAAACCATCATTTTTAGCCTGATAGGGATGACGGTGTCAAGTTTTTTTTACGGAAAGCGACATTTTAAGGTTATGCTCGTGTAAACCCGTATCCTGCATGATTTTGTTGGTACCATAAAACGAAAACCCTTGTAGATGGCCTTTTTATCGAGCACTATGTATTGTGCCGGATTTGAATTCTGGAGCTTCCGAAGCCTTGAACGCCTGCTCATATGCTTATTTACCTTTCGGGTGTTTTATGCTATAAATGGTAACATCAAGATAGAGATGGCGGTTTAAAAGACCGCCCGGCAATTTAAAAACAACCTTTTTTCGGTCAGGGACATGTTCATCGGAATCGGATACGATATTCACCGGCTGGTGCCGGTACGGGAGCTGGTCCTGGGAGGGGTGACAATACCCAGCGACAGAGGGCTGCTCGGCCATTCGGATGCAGATGTACTGGTCCACGCCGTTATCGATTCCATTCTGGGGGCTGCCGGCATGGGCGATATCGGCGAGCATTTCCCTGACACGGATCCCCGTTACAAGGATATATCCAGCTTGAAACTTCTGGCACAAACAAAAAAACTTATTAAAAATAAAGGATATACTATATCCAATATCGACGCGACTGTTTTTGCAGAGGCACCGAGGCTTTCGCCATACAAAGACCGGATGCGGAAAAATATTTCCAGAGCGCTCGAATGCGACGAGGCCCGGGTTAACATCAAAGCCACAACCGCAGAAGGGCTGGGAGCGATCGGAAGAGCCGAGGGGATAGCGGCCATGAGCATTGCATTGTTAGTGATTGGTGATGGGTAAACACGCTTTACAGGAAAAATCATTGCCCTTTCAAACCCGTCGGCTTCAGCCAGCGGGTTTTTATCCTGACGTGATGTTTTCGTGCTGTCCGCGGTCAAAAAGAAATCAGGAAAACATTTATGGCATTGCGCATATACAATACATTGAATCGAAAAAAAGAGCTTTTTAAACCGCTGGAACCCGGCAAGGTGCGTATATACGTGTGCGGACCGACGGTATACGATGCCTGTCACATCGGTCATGCCAGATCGGCAGTTGTCTTTGATGTCGTCGTACGATATCTGAGGGCCCTTGACCTGGATGTGATCTATGTCCGGAATTTTACGGATGTGGACGACAAGATTATCCGCCGTGCCAATGAACTGGGTGTTTCTCCGGAACAAATCGCCGAAAGATATATCCGGGAATTTTATGAGGACATGGACGCGCTGAACGTCGCAAGGGCTGACCGGGAGCCAAGGGTCACCGATCATATAAAGGATATCCTCCACATCATCACCCTTCTGATGGACCGAGGTCTGGCGTATGAGATCGATGGAGATGTGTACTACTCGGTGGAAAAGTTCAAATACTACGGGAAACTTTCCGGACGAAAACTGGACGATATGATGGCCGGTTCCCGGGTAAACGTGGACGAACGCAAACGCAACCCTTTTGATTTTGCTCTTTGGAAAGCCTCAAAACCAGGTGAACCTTCATGGGACAGCCCCTGGGGAAAGGGACGGCCCGGATGGCATATCGAATGCTCGGCCATGAGCTTCGAATTGCTGGGTGAGACGTTTGATATTCACGGCGGGGGCAAGGACCTCATTTTCCCTCATCATGAAAACGAAATCGCTCAGTCCGAAGGGGCATTCGGAAAAACGCTGGCCAGATACTGGGTGCATCACGGGTTCGTAAACATCAACCAGGAGAAGATGTCCAAATCCCTTGGGAATTTTATGACGATCAAAGATGTAATCCGGAACCGTCATCCAGAGGCCGTTCGCCTGTTTCTGCTTTCCAAGCATTATCGAAGTCCTATTGATTTTAACGATACGAATATCGCCGAAGCCTGTGCCAATCTGGACAAGCTCTATGCCCTTTTGGCCCGTCTCGAGAAAAACCTCGCAGCATCGCCCGGAGTCCCCGAGACCGGAGAAACATGGCGACAGTTCCGTGACGCCATGGACGACGATTTTAACACGGCCAAGGGGCTGGCCGTCCTATATGAAGCGGTACGGTCGTTGAACCGGTTGTTGGACGACCCCCTGTCCGAAAAAGCGATGCAAGCCGTTCAAAGAGAAAGGGCGGATATCCTCAAAATTGCCGGGGTGCTCGGCATTCTGACGGAGACCCCGCAGGCCTATTTCGAGCGCAAACGGTCGCAAGGGATTGAGAAGGAATCGATCGACAGGGACTTGATCGAACAACTGGTGGCGGAACGCACCCAGGCACGGAAGGCAAAGGATTTTAAACAAGCAGATACCATCAGGAAACAGCTCGCTGATATGAACGTGGTTCTCGAAGACCGGTCGGATGGGACGCTGTGGAAGATAAAAGAATAATTCAGGGATCCCGCTATCCTCGTCGGAACGGGAAAATTTGTAACAATTCGGCATCGCAACCAGCTTTTTCAAATTGATAGAAAAATTCAAGTTAGTTTCCGATTACGAGCCCAAAGGGGATCAGCCTGCCGCAATCGAACAACTGAGCCGGGGAATTCTGGAAGGAAAAAAATACCAGACTCTTCTCGGCGTTACAGGATCCGGCAAGACGTTCACCATGGCCCATGTCGTCGCCCGGATGAACAGACCCACCCTGCTCATCGCACCGAACAAGACCCTGGCAGCACAACTCTACAATGAGTTCCGGATGCTCTTTCCGGAAAACGCGGTGGAATATTTTGTGAGCTACTACGATTACTATCAGCCTGAAGCGTACATCCCCTCCACAGACACTTATATTCAGAAGGATTCTTCAATAAACGACATGATCGATAAACTTCGACATTCGGCCACACGATCCGTTCTGTCACGCCGGGATGTTCTGGTTGTAGCCAGCGTTTCCTGTATTTTCGGTCTCGGCGCGCCCGAAGAATACCTCGGCATGCGAATCGATCTTGAAAAAAACAAGGAAATAGACCGGGATCAGCTGCTCAGAAAACTCGTCGAGATCCACTATGAACGCAATGATATCGATTTTCATCGCGGGGTATTCCGGGTGAGGGGAGACCGGGTCGAAATCTTTCCGGCGTATGAGGAAAACCGGGCCATACGCATCGAATTTTTCGGAGATGAGATCGAAGGGATCACGGAGATCGACCCCATCAAGGCGACGGTTATCAGACGCCTCAATCAAATCAATTTGTTTCCGGCAAGTCACTATGTCACGGAGAAGGCAACCCTGAAAAGAGCAGTGGAAACGGTCAAAAAAGAACTCAAGGAACGAATCGAATTCTTCAGGAAGGAAAACAAGTGGATCGAAGCGCAGAGGATCGAAGAACGTACCGACTTTGACCTTGAGATGATCGAAGAACTCGGCTACTGTAACGGGATCGAAAATTATTCCCGGCATCTGACCGGCAGGGCATCCGGAGAGCCTCCTCCGACACTTCTGGACTATTTCCCAAAAGATTTTCTCCTGCTGATCGATGAGAGCCATATCACCGTGCCCCAGCTTCACGCCATGTATAAAGGAGACCGCTCCCGAAAGGAAACATTGGTGCATTACGGCTTTCGTCTGCCCTCCGCCCTGGACAACCGCCCGCTGCGATTCGACGAGTTGAGCTCGAAAATCTGCCAGGTTGTCTTCGTATCGGCAACCCCGGCGGAATATGAGCTCGAAATGGGGAAAGACGGCCTTGTCGAACAGATTGTCAGGCCGACAGGACTTATCGACCCTGAAATAATTATCCGCAGCGCAACCAACCAGGTGGATGACCTGTATTCGGAAATTCTCGATCAGGTCGGGCGGCAAGAGCGTGTGCTGGTGACCACCCTGACCAAGCGCATGTCTGAGGATCTGACCGAGTATTTCACGGATCTCGGAATTCGTGTGCGCTACCTCCATTCGGACATAACCACCCTTGAACGAATGGAAATCATCAGAGATCTTCGATTGGGCAAATTCGATGTACTGATCGGCATCAACCTTCTTCGAGAAGGGCTGGACATCCCCGAGGTTTCTTTGGTGGCGATTCTAGACGCAGACAAGGAAGGCTTTTTGCGATCCGCAAGATCATTGATTCAAACCTGCGGTCGTGCCGCACGAAATGTTTCCGGACGGGTGATTCTGTATGCCGATACACTGACCGCTTCCATACGTCGGTCTATGGATGAAACCAACCGGCGTCGAAAAATTCAAAAATCCTACAACAAAAAGCACAACATCACTCCGGCCAGTATCGAAAAAGAAATTACAGCCATTTTCGAATCCGTTTATGAAGCGGACTATGTGTCGGTAGACAGGACGGCGGAATCTGCCGCCGTCTACCCATCCTGGGACAAGCTGGACGACACGATTCAAGCTCTGGAAGAAGAAATGCGTCTGGCTGCAAAATCCCTGGAGTTTGAGCGTGCGGCGGTGCTTCGGGATCGAATCAGGACATTGAAAAAGCGCATGGTATTTGAAATTTAAAAAACGGCATCGGTTTTTTCGAACAACCGATCGGTTACCAATAACCGAAGGGAACAATGGAAGCCGAAGACATGCAGGTCGTGCGGACCGAAGATTCAGCGGAAAGGCTGGCGGGAGTATCTTCCGAGCCCGGCGTTTACATCATGAAAGATGACCGGGGGAACATTCTTTATGTGGGAAAAGCCAAAAATCTTAAGAAACGGCTGGCCTCTTATTTCTCGGGCTCCGGTCATTCGGATCCAAAAACGGGAGCGCTTCTTCGAAAAATTCATTCTTTCGACACCGTCATTACGGCATCGGAAAAAGAGGCGCTCATCCTGGAATCCAATCTCATCAAGCGCCACCGCCCGCGATACAATGTTGATTTAAAGGACGACAAGCGCTATTTGTCTCTACGTCTGGATCTGCAGGAATCCTATCCAAATCTGATTCTGGTCCGCAAAATCGAGAAAGACGGCGCCCTGTATTTCGGACCGTTCGCTTCGGCCCAGGCGGTCAGACAGACGCTGAAATTCATCCATCGCACCTTCAAGCTTCGACAATGCGCCAACAAAAACTATAAAAGCCGAATCCGGCCCTGTATCAATTTCCAGATGGGATGGTGCCTGGCTCCGTGCTGCCGGAAGGTCGATCGCCGGCAATACGACCATATTGTCAAAGAGACGATACTCTTTCTTAAAGGAAGAACCCCCGAACTGGTTCGCAAGATAAAAAAAGAGATGATGTCGGCGGCCGATGCGCAGGACTACGAGTGGGCCGGCGTTCTTCGCGACAAGATGTTCGCCCTTGAAAAAACCCTTCAGCACCAGGTGGCCGTCACCACGGACTTCATGGACAGAGACGTCATCGGGATGGCCGGAACCGCCGATTTTTCAGTGATCACCCTGATGTCGGTGCGTGGGGGATCGCTTCTCGGAACCCGCCATTTTCATATTCAGGAAACTATGGCCACGGTGCAGGAGGCGATCGGCGCATTTATTCGTCAATACTATGAAAACATCGCGTTTATCCCGAAAGAGGTGATCGTTTCTTGCTGTCCGGAAGATGCACGGCTTCTGGAAGTGTGGCTGGGAAATCTCAAGGGCGAAAAAGTGACCGTTGTCTGCCCGCTTCGAGGTGAAAAACGAAAACTGGCGGATCTGGCGGTTCAAAACGCGGCCAATGAACGGAAAGATTTCTTCGCATCGAAAAAGGCAGAGGCGAAGCTTCTTTCGCGCCTTCAGAGCCGATTGCAGCTCAGCAGAATGCCGCTTCACATCGAATGCTTCGACAACTCAAATATTTCAGGCACTTCACAGGTTTCCAGCATGGTGGTATTTAAAAATGCAAGACCCCATCGTTCCGGTTACCGCCGGTATATTGTCCGGACCGTATCGGGTCCCGATGATTACGCCGCCATGGCCGAGATCCTTAAAAGGCGATACGGCAGGAAAGATGCCTTAAAACCTTATCCCGACCTGTTGATCGTGGACGGAGGAAAAGGCCAGCTCAACATCGCGCTTTCCATCTTAGAGCAGCTCCATATGCTCAATAAATTGGATGTGATCGGCATTGCGAAAAAAGATGGATTCAAAGGGGAGTCTGAAGACAAGGTCTACAAACCGGGCCGATCGAACCCCGTGAGCTTCGGCCGGGAGACGGACCTTCTCCTTTTTCTTCAGAGAATCCGGGATGAAGCCCACCGGGTAGCCGTTGCATTCCACCGGCGCCGCAGAGCCAAAAAGACGATGGGATCCGTACTGGACACCCTGCCAGGAATCGGAGAAAAACGGAAAAATGTTCTTTTAAAGCACTTCGGAAACATCCGGAATATCCGGGCGGCGACAATCGAGGAGCTGGGCAAACTCCCCGGAATGAACCGGAAAGCAGCCGAAGCGGTCAGGCAGGGTCTTGCTGAACCGAAAGAATCGCCGCCTTCGGATTAATTCAATTTTTTCAAAAGATCCACCAGCCCCCGAACCGCGTCAGCCGATGCATTCAATGCAGCCTGTTCTTCATCGGTCAGCGCGATTTGAATAACCTTTTCAATCCCGTTTCGACCGAGTTTCACCGGGACGCCGACGAAGAGGCCGTTGATTCCGTATTCGCCCTCGAGATACGCGGCGCAGGGAAGAATCTTTTTCTTGTCTTTGAGAATGGATTCCGCCATTTCCACGGCGGCAGACGCAGGAGCATAGTAAGCACTTCCCGTCTTCAGGAGGCTGACGATTTCCGCACCGCCGGTGCGGGTACGATCTACTATCGCATCTATCCGCTCCCGGGAAAGAAGCTCTGTGATTGGAATGCCGCCGACGGTCGAGTATCGTGGCAGGGGAACCATCGTGTCGCCATGTCCGCCGAGGACAAAGGCGTTTGTGCTTTCCACCGAAACATCCAGCTCACGGGCAATGAATGTCCTGAATCGCGCGGAATCGAGAACGCCGGCCATTCCCATGACCCTTCGCTTGGAAAACCCACTCGTTTCAAAGGCTACGTGACACATGGCGTCAAGGGGATTGCTGACGATGATCAGGATGCAGTCCGGTGAATAGCGAACCACATTCTCTGTAACGCTTTTCACGATACCGGCATTGATGCTGATGAGGTCGTCCCGGCTCATTCCGGGTTTTCGGGGAACTCCTGCCGTTATGATAACGATATCCGAACCTGCCGAATCTTCATAACCGTTGGATCCGGTGAGATGCGCATCATGTTTTTCGATGGGAGCGGCTTCAGAAAGATCCAGGGCTTTTCCCTGGGGAACGCCTTCTATAACGTCTATTAATACCACATCACAAAGCTCTTTTTCGCCGAGCCTCTGGGCTGCGGTAGCCCCGACATTGCCCGCTCCGATGACGGTCACTTTTCTGTCCATGGTCTTCTCCTGTTGATGTTTGTCCAAATGGAAGTTTTTTATAAAGGAAAATTTTTTAAACATTCCTGCAGTCCGTGTCAATATGAATATATTCAGCCAAGATCTTTCATATGCTTTCAAATCTTGACATTTCATGAAAAATTGAGATAAAAGTTTAAAATTATATTAATATGACGCCGTGTTACCCGGAAGAAACAGCCGGGGAGGGCGGAAAGCGAGAACATGAGGGCGGGGATTCCATGGATTTCGTGCAAAAAATAAAGGGGCTGCTTCGGGAAGCTGAACTCTACCGGTCGCAGGGCTTGCTCAATGAAGCCGGCAGGAAATACGAAAACGCCATAGACCTGATCGAGAAAAACGATCGAATCAAAGGGCGGGAAAAAATCCTGGCCGGCATTGTAAAAAAGCTCGACATCCTGAAAACCGAGGTGAAGAAAATCGAGGAAGCAAATCAGATGCCCGAGCTTTCTGCAGAAATCCAGGACCTCATCAAGAAAAAGTTTTCATTCGCCGCCGAAAAAGAACAGAGTACCCTGGAAGGGGCGATTGCTCTGGCCAAGTTCGGTCAGTACAGAGCGGCCCTGAAGGAATTCAACGATCTGATAAAAACCGAGGCCGACAGGATCGTTGCGGCGAAAAACATTATTCGATGCCATGTGTCCCTGCAGGCCTATGAAGAAGCAGTCAATCAGTACAGAGAATGGTCGGAAAGCGGTTTTTTTACCAGGGACCAGCTCGACAACCTGCTTATATTCATCAACAGCATCTTTGAAAAAAAAGGAATCGGCAAAGCGATTCCTGCCGCATTGGATTCCGCTGAAATTACGGTTCCCGAGCTGGAAATTCCGGAAATATCCACTGAAAGCGAACCTCTTTCGATCGAAATACCCGGCCTGAAAATTCCAGACCCTGAAGAATCCGGCCTCACCGCCGAAGATCTTGACGACGTCAGTTCCATCGGGATCACGCTTTGTGAAGGGACCCAATCCGGAAAATTGATCGAATTTGAAATCAGCTTTCATTTAGGCACTGAAATCACCATCATCATGCCGGAGAGACAAAAGGAACTCGCAACACTGCTGCAACCCGGATACAAATTGGAAAATGTTCAGTTTTACACACCCTTTGCCATGCTGAACGGTAAATGCATGGTGGAATCAAATATAAGGATCGGGACCGGACCCAAAAGGGGGGATTACAGCCTGGATCTGCGGGTACTCACAGGCTGACACGCCGGATCCTGGACCTTGGAATCCGCAGGCGGTTAAAAACAGACGTGCAGTTGCCGTGAGATCGATTTTTTAAAACAGTTGAACCGATCCGAAATTCATACGGAGCCGAAGCCAATGGCGGTCATTAACTTCAAGAGTCGTGAAATAGAGGCTAAAATCGTTTACTACGGACCGGGCCGAAGCGGAAAAACCACCAACCTGGAATACATTCACAGGAAATTCAGGAAGCAGGTATCCGGTGATATGGTGTCGGTCAATACAGAGGGGGACCGGACCCTCTTTTTTGATTTTCTCCCCATGGGACTTGGAAAAATCCAGGAATTCGACATCCGGATTCAGCTCTACACGGTTCCGGGGCAGGTGCAGTACAGCTCCACGCGGAAGCTGGTTTTAAAGGAAGTTGACGGACTCGTTTTTGTCGCCGATTCACTCGAGATCCGGCGGGAAAAAAACATGCTCTCGCTGAAAGACATGGCATCCAATCTCAAAGAATACGGAATCAGCGTTTTTAAGATTCCGATCGTCTTGCAATACAACAAACGGGATCTTGCCAAACAGGGAATTCCCATCATGTCGCTTGAGCAGATGGACAATGAGCTCAACCGGCAACTCAAGGCGCCTTACTTCCCGGCAAGCGCGGTTACGGGGGAGGGGGTGGGCGATACGCTCAAGGAGTGTCTTGTACTGACGCTGCAATCCCTAAAAAAACAGTTTAAAGGAGGTTAGTAAGACGACCGATGGCTTCAAATCCTGTTTTTGCGGGCAGTCTTCATTTTTTCAACCTCGGCGATTTGCTTCAGCTTATCGGGGCAAACGGCGCAACCGGTGTTTTGTACATCAGAAGCGTCTATGCCAAAGAGCCGGGGCTGGTTTATATCGTCAAGGGCAATCCGATCAATGCGCTATGTGATTCAAGATCCGGGCTGGACGCTTTGCTTTCTCTTTTCGGATGGGTTGACGGCGAATTCGAATTTGTGGACGAAGCGGTCACAGCCAGCAAGGTGATCACCAAAAACCGTATGGAGATCGTCCTTGACGGATTCCGGATGCTGGACGACGGGAAGATCCCCAAGCTGGGCCCGGTTTCCCGTCAGGCAGCCGGCCCGAACGGCAAGGCCGAACGTGTGGTGATCAGGGGACCGCTTATCGATTATATGGATGTCGTTGATGAAGAAGAATTCGAAAACGGCAAAGAGATTATGATCGAAAAGGCCCACGGCAGCTGGATCTGGGTCATCATGGAAGGGATGGTCGATATCTTCAAGGAAACACAGGAAGGAAAAGTAAAAATAATCACTCTGGCCGACGGTTCGTTTCTGGGCAGTATTCAATCGTTTTCACTCGATGGCAACATTCGAGGTTCCACGGCTATAGCGGTAGGCAAGGTCCACCTGGGAGTATTGGATAGCCGGCGCCTGGCGGCCGAGTTTTCCTCCTTTCCACAAGAGTTTAAAAATTTTTTTTTCAGCATGGACAGAAGGTTAAGAGAAATATCGGGCAGAGCCCTTGATTACTATCTTAAAAAAAATATCCGGAAATCATTCGGCTCAGATGAAAAACCCGTGATAATGCAGGGCGAAACAGACGCCGGATTGTATGCCATTGCGGAAGGGGAAGCTTTTGTCGTACGAAAGACGGATTTTGGCGACATCCTCCTGGCGCGGCTTAAAAAAGGAGATATTTTCGGCAGTATTCCATTTATAAATCTTGGGCACGAACCCCATTACGCTTCCATCCTCCCGGTGACAAAAATCGTCGAGACAATCCCTATCGACCCGGAAAGTCTGCAAAAACAGTATGACCGACTTTCGACGACATTCAGAAATTTCCTCGTCAATCTTTCCACCTGCGTTTCAGCAACCACCAGTGTGGCGTGTGAATTCTTCAAAAATGCCATACAGGGAAAATAGTGTCTCCCGTGTGGAGCAGAGGACGAAACAGATGACCAGAGATAAAAGACGACATGCCAGAGTGAATTCGCTCAACCTTCTCAGTTACGCCTGCTTCGACGAACAGGACCAGTCTGTCGGTCAGGGGATGGGGAGGACTCTCAATGTTTCTGAATCCGGAATTTTACTCGAAACACACGCCCCTTTAGACACAGGCTGTTCCATTACACTGAGTGTCGGAATCGAAGACGATCTTGTCGACATCAAGGGGAGGGTGGTGTTTTCAAAAAAAAATGAAACGGAACAATATGAATCCGGCATAGAATTTACGGAAATAGACGAAACCAGCAATTCCATTTTATCCAAATTTATCAAATTGTTCAAGGAACTCAAATGAGCCGGACCGTATTTCAAACTTATTTTCCCGAATTCAAATTTTTCAGGCGGGGCAAAGTCAGGGACATTTACGACCTGGAGGACCGCTTGCTGATGGTCGCAACGGACCGTTTGTCGGCTTTTGACGTTGTGATGCCCGACCCGATACCGGATAAGGGAAAAGTGCTGACACAAATTTCTCTTTTCTGGTTCGACGTCATGAAACCGATCGTGAAAAACCACGTGATTTCAAGTAGTGTCGATGAGTTTCCGGAGGGATGCAAACCATACCGGGAAATCCTCAACGGTAGGAGCATGCTTGTCCAAAAAGCCACCCCGATTCCAATCGAATGCGTGGTTCGAGGGTATTTATCCGGCTCCGGCTGGGCATCTTACAGGGAAACCGGAAAAATTTGCGGAATCCTGCTTCCCGAAGGCATGTCCGAATCCGACAGACTTCCCCAACCCTTGTTTACGCCTTCCACCAAGGCCGATCTCGGAGAACACGATATCAACATCGATTTTGAAGAAACCGTTAAACGAATCGGTGGAGCACTTGCGGAACATGTTCGTGATTTGAGTCTCGCCATCTATCAAAAAGGCGCGGAGCTTGCCGAGAAAAAAGGGATCATCATCGCGGATACGAAGTTTGAGTTCGGACTTCTGGGCGAAGAGGTCATCCTGATTGATGAAATTCTTACTCCGGATTCCTCCAGGTTCTGGCCGAAAGACGCGTATCAGCCTGGACGTTCCCAGAAAAGCTATGATAAGCAATATGTCAGGGATTATCTCACTTCCCTGGACTGGAATAAGAAACCGCCTGCACCCTCTCTACCCCAAGAAGTTATCCGCAACACGAGGGAAAAATACCTGGAAGCTTTGAGCCGACTCACAGGCAAGCGTCATGATATATTGTAATGAAGAGTTGGTCTCACTGTCCGACATTGACTGCACGGATAACACGTACCGGATCACGACGCGGACAGACAGCGATGATCTTTGTCCCTCGATTGAAAAAATTGGAATCATCAATCCTCCGTATTTAAAGCGAAAAAAATCTTTCAGCCATAAAATTATCAGTGGTTTCAGAAGGATTGAGGCTGTGCGCCGAATCGGATGGCCGGCGATTCCTGCCAGACTCCTCGATGCGCAGACAGACAGGCTTCTGTGTGCAAAACTCGCCATTGCCGACAACGCCCTTCAAAGACCCTTGAATTTGATCGAAATGTCCCGTGCCCTGCATCTGCTTTTCAATATCCTGCAAGATCCGGAAAAAACGGCACAAACTTCGACGGAAACCGGACTGCCCGCAAGTCCCGCTTTTGTTGAAAAAATAAAAGGGTTGTGCACCGTTGCACAGCCTGTTCAGAGCGCCGTCATTTCCTCCGCCATTTCCCTGCCGGTCGCTCTGGAGCTGCGTGAGATGCCTGAAGAAGAGGGCGTTCGGTTTGCTGCAATTTTTGAAAGCTTACACGTAAGCCTCAACCGGCAGAGGGAAATTCTCACGCTGACCAAGGAAATTGCTGCCAGAGAGGGTTTTTCAGTTCTGGATATACTGGGATGCCGGCAACTGGAATCGATATGTCACAATTCGGACCTGGATCGCTCTCAAAAGGCTCAACAGGCGTTAAGCTACCTGAAAACCCGCCGGTTTCCTTCGATCACCCTGGCCGAGCAAACCTTCGAAGCGCATAAGAAAGCCCTGAAGCTTGCCAGGGGAATCCATCTGGTGCCGCCGAAAAATTTCGAAGATACTGTTTATGCTTTTACGCTCTCGTTTAGAAACCTGCAGGAACTTAAAGAACGCACTTCATCGCTTGCAGGCGTCCTGACGCATCCGGATCTTGCCAAAATCCTTGGCTCCAGTGTTGCATAAACAAAACATGCCGACGAATAGTTAATGGTATGCAGGAAGCGTCACTCAAAAAGCTCTTCGTCGATCGCCGAGTGGCCGAAACACAAGAGGCCGTCTCCATTCAGGCGCGACTCGATATTCCCGCTGCCATTGTCGATGATGCGCGAGAGGTTTACAGATTCGTCTCCGCGTCGGACGACCCGGTTCGAACCGGAAAAACCGTACTTTTTCTAACCCGCAACCAGGGCGCCTTTATCAAAAGATGTCCGGGTACCCGGCGGTATAACTGCTGCGGGTACCACATTCTCCATATCGGCACTTTCTGCACCATGGATTGCGCTTATTGTATCCTGCAGGCCTATTTTCACCCGCCGATTCTCCAGTATTTCATCAACCGCCGGGATATGTGGATGGAGCTCCAGTCTCTTTTCCAGGATAAGAGAATCCGGCGGGTGGGAACAGGTGAATTTACGGACAGCCTGATCTGGGAGCAGTGGACTGACCTGTCGGCCCGGCTGGTATCGACATTTGCCCGGCAGGCGAGCGCCGTTTTGGAGCTGAAAACAAAAACTACTGCGGTTTCAGGTCTTTGTGAACTCCGACACAACCGAAAGACCATCGTGGCCTGGTCTTTGAACACTCCCTATGTCATCGAAAGCCAGGAGCGCGGCACCGCATCTCTGGACGACCGTCTAACAGCCGCGGCTCTCTGCGCTTTCCGGGGATATCCCATCGCCTTTCATTTTGATCCGATGATCATCTATGAAGGATGTGAATCGGATTATTGCGATGTGGTGGTTCGCATGATTTCGGCTGTTTCTCCCGAAAACATTGTGTGGATCAGCCTGGGATCTTTTCGATTCATGCCGGGATTAAAATCGATCATTCAGAAACGTTTTCCTGAATCAAAAGTCGTTTATGGGGAGTTCGTGCCCGGTCGCGATGGGAAAATGAGATATTTCAAGCCGCTTCGGTTGGCGCTGTATCAAAGAATCGTCGCAACCATCCGGGAACTCGCTCCGCGGGTTCTCATCTATTTCTGCATGGAAGACGACGAGGTCTGGGAAAAATCCCTGGGATTTGTTCCACTTCAACACGGCGGGCTGCCGCACCTGCTGGATGAAAGAGCCGTAGAAATTTGTGAACTTCGTCCGTAAGGATCATCGATGGAGAAAATGGCTTTTCGGCCTGGCCGCCGGTGTCGCCATCTTCTGTATCGCCCGAGAATCGACGCCGGCGTCTTTTTTTACTGTAGTGTGGGTGGACGATGGGGACACCATCGTGCTGACCGACAGAAGCCGCATCCGATATATCGGCATCAACACGCCCGAAATCGCGCGCGAGGAAAAGTCAGGGGAACCATACGCAGACGAGGCCAGGCAATTCAATACGTCCCTTGTATGGAATAAAAAAGTGCGCCTGGAATTCGATGCACAAAAGATGGATCACTATGGTCGCGTGCTTGCCTATATTTTTTTGCCCGACGGCACTTTTGTCAATGAAATGCTGTTGAAAAACGGTTTCGCCTACTGCCTGCACAAGTCTCCGAATATTCGGTACGACAGGCGCCTTCTTGAGGCACAGCGCATGGCAATGACAAAAAATCTGGGCATCTGGAAGGCGATGGAAAAACAAGAGGAAACCCGTTATGTCGGAAACAAAAGGTCAAAGCGTTTTCATCTTGAAACCTGTCCTCTCGGCAAGCGGATCGAAACGAGAAATAAAATGCTTTTTAAGGGAAAGCCGGCGGCTTTCTGGGAAGGATTCGCGCCGTGCACCCGATGCATCTTGAAAGACAGCGGATAGCTGTTGATTATTCTTTCTGTTTGTTGACCTCTTCAATGATTTTCTGGGATATTTGTGCCGGCACTTCATCATAGTGGGAAAATCCCATTGTGAACATTCCCCGGCCGCCGGTCATGGACCGAAGATCCGGCGCGTAAGTCAAAAATTCTGCCATGGGGACATGGGCCTTGATCACCTGGTTTTTTCCTTTGCTGTCCATCCCGATAACCCGGCCCCGTTTTCCGATCAGATCTCCCATGATATCCCCCATATATTCGTCCGGCGTAATGATGGTGATTTCCATAACGGGCTCCAGCAGTACGGGTTCGGCTTCCGCCGAGGCCTTTTTAAATGCCAGAGCGCCCGCGATTTTAAACGCCATTTCCGAGGAGTCGACCGTGTGGTAACTGCCATAATCCACCGTAGCCCTGAAATCAATACAGGGGAAGCCGGCCAGGATCCCTTTTCGGGCCGCTTCAATAACCCCTTTTTCTACTGCCGGAATGTATTGTCTGGGAATCGCGCCGCCGACAATGGCGTCGACGAACTCAAATCCTTTTCCCCTCGGCAATGGTTCGAGCTGAAGCCAGCAGTCCCCGTACTGACCGTGGCCGCCGGTCTGCTTTTTGTGTTTGCCCTGCACTCGAACCTTCTTTTTGATCGTTTCTCTGTACGGAACCTTCGGCGTACTGAGGCGGGCCTCCACATTAAACTTGCGTTTCAGCTTTTCGGTGGCGGCTTCAATATGAATCTGTCCCATCCCGGAAAGAAGGATCTCGTTTGTTTCAGGGCTTCTTGTCATTTTCAGCGCCATATCCTCTTCCAGCAACTTGGATAAAGATGAAAAAATTTTATCTTCATCCCCCTTTGTTTTGGCTGCAACCGCATACGAAATAAGGTGTTGCAAGGGATCGGCGAAGGGAAACTGGATTTTGTTTGCCTCGTCGCAGAGGGTATCGCCGGTGGCGGTTTCCTTTAATTTGGCGACGGCGATGATGGATCCGGGTCCGGCCTCCGAAGCCGGCTTCTGTTCTTTTCCGGCAAGTTTTAAAAGCTGGGTATACCTTTCTTTAAATTCCTTTTTGACATTGTAAAAGGTTCCGTCTGCGCCCAGTGTTCCGGAAACCACCCGGAAAATGGAAAGACGTCCGGCATACGGATCGGCAACCGTTTTGAATACAAAAGCGGAAAAAGGAGCATCCGGATCCGGCTTGCGTTCGATTTCAGCGCCGGTGGTCGGATCAATACCGATTTTAGGTCCGCGGTCTGTCGGTGACGGCATACAGGCGGCGATCGCGTCCATAAAGGTGTCCGCCCCGATCTCTTTGGTCGCGGAACCGCAAAACACAGGTGCAAAGGTTCTGTTGAGGATTCCCTTTTTAAGGGCGGCCCGGATATCCTCTTCCGTCAATGATTCGCCTTCCAGATATTTTTCGATGAGCTGATCATCTGCTTCTGCAATATTTTCAACCATCGCTTCTCGCTGACTTTGGGCCATTTCCATCATGCCATCCGGAATATCGCTTTCAGCTGCTTTTCCGTCCGCTTCATAGAGATAGGCTTTCATACGAATCAGATCGACAATTCCTTTGAAATCCGCTTCAGAGCCGACCGGAAGTTGAAGCAAAATCGGTTTCGGTTCAAAGATGTCGGAAAGTTCTTTAAATGTCCTGAAAAAATCGGCCCGCTCTCTGTCCAGCTTGTTGATAAAAATGATGCACGGCAGGTGAAACTCACGGGCAAAATCCCACGCCTGCTCCGTCTGAACTTTTACACCGTCTACGGCATCTACTACGACGACGGCACCGTCTGCGGCCTGCATACAGAGTTTGGTATCTGAGAAAAAATTCTGGTCGCCTGGCGTATCCATGAGACTGATCGTATGCTTTTTCCAGTTCACCTGATGAAATCCGGTACTGATGCTCGTACGACGCTTGATTTCTTCAGGTTCGAAATCCATGGCGGCAGTTCCGTCATCCACCCTTCCCAGCCGGTTGATGGTTCCCGATTTGTAGAGCATCACTTCAGCCAGGGATGTTTTCCCCGCACCCACGTGGCCGACAAGAATAATATTTCTTAAATTATCTAATTTTTCAGACATTTAAGCTCCTTCTTCCGCAAGAATTTTACCCATTCACCATCAGGCCATAAGATTTTAAATAAAAACATCTATCCGTAGAACATAAAAAAATCAAGCGCAAGTTTGCTTTCTAAAAGACAGGGGAGTCCGCAGTTAAATAGAGAAGAAACTCCCGGTTTCCCTTGGGGCCCAAAATCGGAGAGGGGACAGGGGTGTTGACAAGCAAGCCGTCTTTTTTAAAAAATTCGGAAAGTTCCTCAATCACCGCATGATGCAGCACCGGATCCCTGATAACCCCTCCTTTTCCCACCCGGCCTCTGCCGATCTCAAACTGCGGCTTGACAAGTGCAAGAATGCCCGCGCTTTTTTTCATGAATTTACGCACGGCAGGAACAACGAGTTTCAATGAGATAAAGGAAGTATCAATGGTCACCAGGTCGACGTCACATGGCAGCGCATCAAACGGCATATACCGGATGTTTGTCCGTTCAATGGTCACGACCCGGGGGTTCTGCCTCAGTTTCCATGCCAGCTGTCCATAACCGACATCCACTGCGAAAACACGCCCCGCACCATGCTGAAGGAGGCAATCCGTAAAACCGCCGGTGGCGCTGCCCACATCCAGGCAGACCATGCCTCTCAGATCGAGGCCGATCGCCCGAATCGCCGCCTCCAGTTTAAGGCCGCCTCTGCTGACATAGGGATGGTCGGTTCCCCTGAGGACGATCGACCGGGATTCGGCAACAAGAACACCCGGTTTTTCAAAAGGAGAGCCATCGACCAGCACCTTGCCGGCCATGATCAGTGCCCTGGCGCGCTGGCGACTCTGTGCCATCCCTCTTTCGACTAATATCAGATCGAGCCTCTTTTTCCTCTCCGCCATATACCAGTCCGGATGTTTTTATTTAGAAGCCATTTCAAAACCTCAAAAACTATCGCCGGGTGACTTCCATCAGATTCATGGATGCTTTCGCGATGCCTTCCGCATCGATGCCAAAAGTGGATCGGAGTTGTTTCTGCGGACCGTGCTGGACGAAAACATCCGGGATCCCGATACGTTCTGCGATAACGGCGATCTTCTCGTCGCCGAGGCATTCCAGAACGGCGCTGCCGAATCCTGCCTGGCGTACATTTTCTTCCACCGTAACGATGCGGGGGATCTGTTTCGAAAGTGAGCAAATCAGCTCTCGATCCAGCGGTTTTACGAAACGGCAGTTAACGACCGTGGACCGTACGCCCTGTTCTGCAAGGATTCCATGCGATTGGACCGCCTCCGAGACCGTGCTGCCGATGGCAAGGATAAGGACGTCGCTTCCGTGGGTGAGCACCTCGCCTTTTCCGATGGGCAGCGGCAGGAGATCTTTATCCAGTTCGACGCCCAGACTGCTGCCTCGTGGATATCGTACGGCGATCGGGCCGTCATGATTCACGGCGGTCGCCAGCATCCGCCTGAATTCATTTTCATCCTTCGGTGCCATGACGACCATATTGGGAAGACTTCGAAGATAGGAGAAGTCGAACAGGCCATGGTGCGTTGCGCCGTCTTCACCTACGATACCGCCTCTATCCAGAGCGAAAACAACCGGCAGCGACTCGATACAAACATCATGCAGTATCTGGTCGAATGCCCTTTGAAGAAAGGTTGAATAAATGGCTACCACCGGTTTGAATCCTTCGGTAGCCATTCCGGCCGCAAATGTCACGCCGTGCTGTTCGGCAATGCCGACATCGAAAAAGCGATCCGGGTAAATTTTTGCAAACCTGGCAAGCCCCGTCCCCTCAGGCATAGCGGCGGTGACCGCAATAATCTTTTCATTGGATTCGGCCAGCTCGACCAGGGTCTCACCGAATACCTCGGTATATGTCGGCGGAGAGCAGGACTTGGATATGGAGTTGCCGTTTTTTACGTCAAAACACCCGATGCCATGAAAATAAACAGGATTTTCTTCCGCGGGTTTGTATCCCTTTCCTTTCCTGGTTGTTACGTGCAGCAGAACCGGTTCGTTCAAATGACGGATGTTGTCTAAAATATTGATGAGATGATTCAGATTGTGGCCGTTGATGGGACCGAAGTATTCAAAATTAAAGGCTTCGAACAGGACTCCCGGAGTGACGAAGGTCATGAAGGATTCTTCCGAACGTTTGGCGATCTGATAAATGTCGTCCCCGATTTTGGGCAGTGATTTAAGAAACTCTCCAAAATCCTTTCTCAGATTCTGAATATGTTTAGATGAAAAAGTCCGGCTGAGAAAAGAGGATAGGGCGCCGACATTCCGGGCGATGGACATGTCGTTGTCGTTGAGGATCACGATGATGTCCTTACGAAGATCGCCGGCTTGATTCAACCCTTCATATGCCAGCCCGGATGTCATCGATCCATCTCCAATGACCGCTATGACTTTTGCCGGGTCTTTTTTTAAACTTTTTGCACACGCAATTCCGAGTCCCGCAGAAATGGACGTGCCGCTATGACCGGTCGAAAAGGCATCATAGACGCTTTCTCCCATTCGCGTGAACCCGCAAAGTCCCCCGAATCCGCGAAGGGTGTGAAATCGATCTCTTCGTCCGGTCAGCAATTTATGGGCATAGGCCTGATGCCCCACATCCCATACGATTTTGTCGTTCGGTGCGTCGAACACATAATGAAGGGCGATCGCCAGTTCCACCGCTCCGAGGCTCGATGCCAGATGGCCGCCCCGTCGGGAAACCACACCGATGATCGTTTGTCGGATCTCACGGGCAAGAACGGGCAGATCCCTGCGGTCAAGCTGTTTTAAATCGCGGGGAGAGTCGATTTTATCAAGCAACCCCAATTTATGTTGCGGCTCCTTTGGCTGATCTGCGAATGTTTGGTTCCGGGTGCGAGTTTGAGACGTTCGGAGAAAAAACCGCCGGTCGATCTTTCAGAACTCTAACCGGATACGATTGTTGCAAAGTCAAATTCTACCTGGTTCTTTCCAGAATATACCGTGCAAGTGCACGAAGCGGATCTGACCTGCTATCAAAAAATTCCAGTGCTTGCAAGGCATCCGTGATGAGTTTTTCTGCGAAAGCTTCTGCTTTTTCCAAACCCAAAATTGAGGGATAAGTGGTTTTTCCTCTTAGTCGGTCCGTACCGGCCGACTTTCCCATAACGGCCGGATTTCCAACAACATTCAAAATATCGTCTTTTACCTGAAAGGCGAGTCCGATACAATGGCCATATATATCCAGTTGCCGGAGTTGATCCGGCGACCCGTTACCCAGAACAGCACCGGTATAAACCGAGGCCTTAAGAAGTTCCCCGGTCTTGAGGATATGGACGGTTTCCAGTTCATCGATTGTCAGCACATGTCCCTCTGCGGCGATATCCCGCATTTGTCCTTCGATCATACCCCGGCATCCGGCTGCTCGGGCGACCCGGTGGATGATATCGAGACGCTTTTCCGCAGATACCGGAGGACCCAACTTATCCGAGGAAAGGACTTCGAACGCCAGGGTGAGCAGGGCATCTCCGGCCAGTATCGCTGTCGCTTCATCAAAAGCCATATGGCATGTCGGTCTTCCCCTTCTTAGGCTGTCGTCGTCCATTGCCGGGAGATCGTCATGAACAAGAGAATAGGTGTGTATCATTTCGATGGCGCAGGCGGCGATCAAACTATGTTCACTGCAGCCGCCCACTGCATCTGCGCCGGCAAGGCATAGAATCGGCCGCAATCGTTTACCGCCTCCCATCAAGGCATATTCCATGGCCGACCGGACTCTACTCTTCTCCGAATCATTGCCTACGATAGCCCCCAGTTCCCGGTTGATCCGGTCCTTTCTTTGCTGCAGGTACACTTCTATATCAAACATGCCGAACGCTTTCATGTCCGGTCTTCCGGTTCATCGGATTTCCCGGATTTCGGAAAGGATTCACCGACCACATTTCCTTGCGGATCCTGAATCAAAAGCTGGATGCGTTTTTCCGTCTCGTCCAGGGTTTCGGAACAAAACCTTGACAGCCGAATGCCTTCTTCGAATTTGGCAATCGCTTTTTCCAGGGGCAGGTCTCCGATTTCAAGTTCACGGACGATTTCTTCGAGTTGTTTCAATGCCTTTTCAAATGTCTGTTTTGCCATTCAAAGGAACTCCTTCCGGTCATTCCATGGTGTTTCCACCGATCGGTTTTTCAGTGATATTTTTCATATTTTTCTTTTCAATTTGAATGGATAAACTTCCTTTTGAAAGTAAAACATGAAGTTTTTGACCGACATGTACGCTGTCTGCATCCCGGACAACCGTACCTTCCGGAATGGTCCTCGTAATGCTGTAGCCCCGATGTAACACGGCATAGGGATTCAATGCCTGGAGCTTTGCAGCGGCTTCCCTTGCCCAATGTCTATGACTTTTTATATTTATATCTATCATTAATAATAATTTATTTCCATAATCTTCAACTATATTTTTATGTTTATTTATATAACTTATCGGGTTTAAATAATATAGTCTATTATTATCTCGGTAAATTTCATCTCGCTTTCGTGAAACTTCCTGAGAGATCCATCGCGTGATTCGAGCGGTCAAATCGTCAATTCTCAGCCGCTGATCCTGGATTTTTCTTCCCGGGTGCACAAGCCGCCTGGAAAGGTCGTCCAGCGACCGCCGCAGCCGGTCCATCATCGCGAAGAACCTACCTGTCAAGGCTGATTCGAGTTCCCTGCAGCGAATGGTCAAATCCTTTTTTAATGGAACAACCAGTTCTGCAGCGGCGGATGGGGTGGGAGCGCGCAAATCGGCTACAAAATCGGCGATGGTAAAGTCGGTTTCATGCCCGACAGCCGATACAATCGGTATACTTGAGCGGTAAATGGCCCTTGCCACTTCCTCGGAATTAAATGCCTGCAGATCTTCAAGCGATCCGCCGCCACGGGCGAGTATGGCAACATCGGCACCGGCGAGGCGGTTCAGCAGCAGGATTGCGGACACGATTTCGGAAACAGCCCCGTCACCCTGGACCTTGACAGGAAAGATATCGATCTGAACATTCGGAAACCGTCGCAGGATGATTGTGAGCATGTCATGGACCACCGCACCCGTGGGCGATGTAATAAGGGCTATTTTTTGGGGAAGAAACGGCAGGGGAGCCTTGTGCTTTTCATCAAAAAGGCCTTCTTTTGCAAGCCGTTCCTTCAGCTGTTCAAAAGCCACCTGCAAAGCGCCGACCCCTTTGGGTTCCAGATACTCCAGCAAAATCTGATAGGTGCCACGGGGTTCATATACGCTGATTCTTCCCAGACCGAGCACCTGCATTCCGTCTTCTATGGAAAAGGCCAGATTCCGATTCTGGCCCCTGAACATTACGGCATTTATCTGTGCGGCTTCGTCTTTCAGAGTGAAATAAAAATGGCCGGATCCCGGCATTCTGAAATTGGAAATTTCCCCGGCAACCCAGACAAATGGATACCGTTCTTCAAGAAGGGCTTTGATTTCCCTGGTCAGTTCGGACACGGAGTAGATTCGATGCTGAAATCCTTCACCAGTCTCCTGATGTTCGCAGTCGGGCTTGGAATGCATGCGGGAGATCCCCATAAAAGGTCTGATAAGAGATATTATGTAAACTTTATTCTGTTTCCGTCATTTCTGTATGTTCGAGACCCGAACCGGCGGCATCCCCTTCCCCCTGCCCGAACTTCTGACCGGACGGGGAAAACTGTTTCAGAAAATCTCGGACCGCAGGAACGACATAAATATGTTCAAGGGAAAACTGAACAAGACAGGATGCGAGCAGCACATTTTTTTCACGGGGGCCGATGCTCTTGTCCATGATGAAACGGTGCTTTCCCCGAACCGTGCACAATCCGCTTTTTACCTTGACGCCGTCTACGGTTTTCCGCAGATTTTGCTCGTACACGGGTATGTCAAGCTTTTCTGCAAGCTCTTTGAGACTATGGAGCATCTGCTCGGGTTTCATTCGCTTTTAGACCGCTTCACGTCGATATTGAGTTGTCTGCACGATTATGCGGTTGAAAAACCAAACGGTTGTGTTATACTATTCAAAATCCGATCGATAATTCTAGACTGAGAAAGCAGGAGGAATGCATGGATTCGATATCGCTTAAAAAAACACAAACAGAGGTCCTGGTCAATGAATTTGTCAGGAGCGTTTACAACTGGATGGGAATCGGATTGGCTGTAACCGGAATGGTGGCTTTTTTTGTCGCCAACAATCCGACCATGAAAAGTCTGATTTTCGGAAACCCCGTTATCTTTTTCGGGTTGCTCATCGCTGAACTGGCGCTTGTCTTTTCCATCAGTGCCAGGGTCCATCGAATGCAGGCATCCACCGCCACCTCCTTGTTCCTTTTGTATTCCGGGTTAAACGGCGCGACTCTGTCTTTCGTATTTCTGGCATACACCCGTTCCACGATTGCGTCGACATTTTTTATTTGCGCCGCTACATTCATTGCCTGCAGCATGTACGGCTGGGCGACCAAACGGGATCTGACATCCATGGGCGGTTTTATGACCATGGGGCTGATCGGCATCATCATCGCCTCGCTGGTCAATCTTTTCCTTCGCAGCCACGGCATGAATATGATCATCAGCTATCTGGGGGTTTTTATCTTCATCGGACTGACCGCCTATGACACCCAGAAGATAAAAACCCTGGCCCTTACCCAGCCTGCAGGGCTCGAAGCCGGGGTCATCCGGAAAGGCGCCATTCTCGGCGCCCTCTCCCTGTACCTGGATTTTATCAACATGTTTCTGTTTCTTCTTCGCATTTTCGGGAGCAGCAGGGAATAACGGTTACAAAAAAATTAAACGCGCGCCCCTATTTTTTTTTCTATGACGGCACACAGCTGCCGACAGTAAAAGTTGGTCTCTTCAAGTGTCGGCCCTTCGACCATGACCCTGCACAGGGGTTGGGTTCCCGAATAACGGATAAGCACCCTCCCCTTCCCGTTCAGGGCGGTCTCGACCGATTTTATCGCATCGGCAATTTCCGGTACGGCGTCTATCTCCGGCTTGCTGCGGACTTTGACATTCATCAGCACCTGGGGAAAAACCGCCATGATTTTGGATAGTTCAGAAAGAGGTTTCGACTCGGAAAGAATGGTTTTTATCAACCGGACGGACGCAAGAATGCCGTCTCCGGTCGTGTGCTGGTCGAGAAAGATCATATGCCCGGAGTCTTCCCCCCCGAGAACCGCCCCGGCTGCAATCATGGACTGCAGCACATATCGATCTCCGACATCCGTTTTGATATGCTCGATGCCCATCTCTTTCAGTGCGATGCCGAGCCCGATGTTGCTCATCACCGTCGTGACGATGACATTGTTCCGAAGCGATCCGGCCTGCTTCATGGCTTTTGCGCAAATCGCCAGAATTTGATCCCCTCGCACGATCCGGCCCGCTTCATCCACGGCGATCAACCGATCCCCGTCGCCGTCAAAGGCAAGACCGATCTGAGCCCGTGTATCGACCACGGTTTTACAAAGCGTCGCAGGATTCTCGGATCCACAATTTGCATTGATGTTTTTTCCGTTCGGTTCGATGAACAAGGGAATCACGTCTGCGCCGAGATCCTGAAAAAGCTTCGGCGCGATGCGGTAGGTCGCGCCGTTTGAACAATCGAGAACGACTTTGAGTCCTTTGAAAGGATTTCGGCCGGGTACCGAGCGCTTCAGAAACTCGAGATAAAGAGGCTCTGCATCTGCAAGAAGGCGGATTCTTCCTGTTCCGGGAGTCTGTTGTTGAGGGGGGATCGGGGAATTCTCTTTCAATATGGACGCTTCGATTGCCGCCTCATCCTGGTCCGCAAGTTTGGTTCCCTTTTGATTGAATATTTTTATGCCGTTGTCATAAAACGGATTGTGGGATGCCGATATCACGATCCCGGCAACAGCTCCGATAGACGACGTTATATAGGCTATGGCGGGTGTGGGGAGCACGCCTGTGAGCCCGGCGTCCATGCCCGCAGAGCAGATGCCGGCGGCAATGGCCGATTCGAGCATATCGCCGGACATACGCGTATCTTTTCCCACGACGACTTTCGGAGATTTTCTTTCGTCCATGAAAAAAAGAGCTGCCGACCTTCCGATTTTAACGGCCATATCGGCCGTCATCGGATAGGTGTTGGCGAGCCCGCGAATGCCGTCGGTACCGAACAGTTTTTCCACCTACCGGTCCTTTCATCCTGACGCTAAACCCATCCCCGTTTACCCATCCAAACCCAACCCGTCTACGGGGCTGTTTTGCAATTGTCGCAGATGCCTGCTGCCGTTGGCAGCGAGGCAGACATTGGGTTGCGGCTGGAAAAACCGGTCCCCATGAGCATACGGCGTCACTGAGATCGATTGAAAGACGGCAGCATGTTCAGCGCCCTTGCCACCGTCGTATCGACAATGCCTTGAAGCCAGGCGGTGCCCATGGAGGAATCCGCATGGTCGATGGACTGAATAACGAAAACGTAGTCTTTTCCGAAACGTTGAATTCCGGCCAGCAGTTTTTTCAGAAAAGCATCTCTTACAGGTGGATTCAGATCGACCGGCGCGGGATCCTTTAAAAAACCATGAAGTTCCGAAAAATTATGATAAAATTCCTTTTTTTGACGCAAGAGCAGCGGGGATGCATTGGCTTTTTCCAGGCTCTTGTATGCTGCAATGGATTCGGGCATCTTTTCCCTCAACTGGCCCAGGCGCGCCACTCTCTCTTCTATTGCCGATTCGAGGGTTTTACGCAATCCCGCATATAGCGGGGCCGGAAATTCGGGCGAAACAAACCGGGCGCGCACGTGGAAATACCAGCGCTCCAGGGCCTTGAGATTGGCGATGTAATTCAGGTTGCTTCTCACGATGCGACCGACGTTTCGGTAAATTCCGCTCTGAAAGGGTACGGCCGAAGCTCTGGGAGTCCCGAAGGATACCAAACGCCCTGGTTCCGTCTGGTCTTTTCGACAGATGGATCCGGCCGCAATCACGGTCCCGTAAGCGATGCGACAGGGGCCGACCAGCCCGCCCTGTCCGCCCAGAAAGATGGGCGGCCGGTTCAGCATGACACCGCCTGGGACATCCCCGATTAAAGACGGTGTGGCTTTGTCCTGGTTCGGCGTATAATTAAAATGGATATACGAACTGCCCACTTCACTGTGGTCTTTGCGGCTTGTTCCGCCGGCCATGAGGCAGTCGCAAAAATTGATCAGGCTTCCGAGCGTCACAAAGGGGAAAAGAATGGTGTGTTTCAGGGCGACCGTATGCGCGCCGCCGGCCTCTTCTTCCAGGATGGTTCCGGCCCTGACGTGGGCGCCGAGCCCCATGGACGAACGTTTCAAGAATACGGCATCCTTGAAAAACCCGCCGTTCAACTCCACATAAGGGCCGATAAAACACCCGTCCACGGTTACCGGGGCCTCATATCCGAGCTTTGCTCCGTCACATATCACCGTTGAGGCTCCGAACAGCTTACAGCCTGCGTGAAGAACCACGCCGTTTCCGGAAATTTTTTCGATATCGACCCGATCATCGATATCGACGCTTTCCGGTGCGGGAATTTTCACCCCCCTTTCCAGCAGGGCAATCACTTTTGAATTGTACGGATCCTGCATATTCCCCCCGGTTCAATCGGGCCTACGCCCTTTGGTCGCTGTTCCAAAGAACGTCTTTGAGTCCGGATGTCCGTTCAATACGGCGTTTGACGGCGGCCTGCAACACAGATAGAGGGCCCACGATACAAAGCGATTCTCTGGCCCGTGTAATGCCGGTATACAGAAGTTCACGGGTTAAGACCGGGTTCCACCGGTCTGGAATAACAAGCAGAACATGATCGAATTCCGATCCCTGACTTTTATGCACCGTCAGCGCATAGGCCGTTTCATACCCGGCGATGCGCCCCGGTGCAACGCGTTTGATATCTTCGCCGAAGCCTTCAAAAAATGCGGCCATGTCATTTCTCGCCGAATCCGGGTCCGCAAGCACGATCCCGACATCGCCGTTGAACAGTCCGAGCCGGTAATCGTTGCGCGTGATGAGAATGGGTTTGCCCCTGTACCACGGCGTATTCGGAACGATGAGCTGCCGCCTTGCGAGGATCTTTTCGACAAAGGCGTTGACGGCATCGACTCCGAAAGGCCCTTTGTTGACCGCGCACAATATCCTGAAACGGCTGAATAAATCAAGTGTATTTGCGGGACGGTCGGCCTTGAGGTAAGCTGAATATCCCTGAATAACGTGTTTTTCCAAAATGCCGTAACACCGGGCCGCCGTGTCGACATTTTTCCATTCGATCCGGGAGGTCGACGGGCCCTGCCGCAAAAGTGTCTCCATTGCGTCGACATCTCCCTGATTGATGATCCGGCTCAGTGCGGCAATGCCGGTATCGCCGCTGAAACGGTGGCTGTTTTTCAGCGTAACGATACAGTCCTGCAACCCGTTCGCCGCATCGAAACCCGCGGTTTCGCCGGCGATCGGTTCACCTGTCAGCGCGTGGAGGCTTTTTAAAAACGGGGAGGAAAAACGACGGGGCACACCCCGGCCGCAAATATCTCCGAGCACCGATCCCGCCTCGACGGAGGCCAGTTGATCCATATCGCCCATGAGAATCAGACGGGCCTCCGGAGGAAGAGCCGCCGCCAGCTTCGCCATCAGGGCAAGATCCACCATGGATGCTTCATCGACTAATACGAGGTCGGCCGGAATTGGATTTTCCGCTGAATGACGAAACCGCGAAGAGCCGGAAACGGGTTTGAGCATGCGATGAATGGTATAGGTTTCTTCCGGAATGGCGGTCTTAATCTGCCAGGGGCAGTCCAGATCTTCTTTTGCACGCATTACCGCTTCTTTGAGTTTGGCCGCGGCCTTTCCCGTAGGCGAACATAAAAAAATCCGAAAGTTTTTATCCCGCGCCTGTTCGAGCAGCAGTGCCAGAATTCTGGCTACCGTATATGTCTTGCCCGTTCCGGGTCCTCCTGAAACAACACAGAATCTTTTCACGACAGCCACCGCCGAGGCGATCTTTTGCCAGTCGACTCCCTCTGCAGGACGACTTCGGAAAAGCCGCGACAGGCCGATTTTCAACAAATCAAGGTCCACATCGGCCGGCTGTACGACACGCTCCATGATTGCGGAGGCGAGCCGATTTTCGTATTGCCGGTACCGGTTCAAATACAACCGGTGCCGGGAGTCCAGCACCAGCGGGCAAAAGTCGCCGGTTTTGCCGACCACAGGCGTTTTCAGCAGCTTGGCTTCCCATGCGGCAAGCGGCGGGCATTTGATCCCCTGTCGCCCGTCTGCGTTTTCGACGATCACCGTGTCCGCAGCGGCTTCGAGGTCCAGGCAGACATGGCCGGCTCCCGTGGCGTTGCTGACCAGTGCGGCGGCCAGAAAAACATCCAGATCCTCCGTGCCGCAAAGCCGGGTGATAAAACGGGCAAAATGGTAATCGATCGATGTAAATATATTTAAATTAATTAAATATGTTATTTGGTCATTACTCATGTATTATATTAAAATTACTTCCACTGGCTCAAGCCGATGGCTTGAGGGTTTAAGGATTCAGGACCGGGTGATCATGGAAAAACCCTTTCTTTATTGCTCTGGTGTGAACCCGGGGATGAGTGCTTTGCCGAGGGCCTGAACAAGCTCCCATGAGGGCAGGTCTCTGTATATCCCGTAAAGGGGCCCCGCTGGAGGATCGATTCCCCGAATGAAGACGTAGTATACTCCGCCGAAGTGAGACAGATACCGATAATTCGGCATCCGGGTCTTCAAGTACTGGTGCAGCGCCAGGGTATATAGATGGTATTGCAGAACATAAAAATCGGCGGCCATGATTTCAGACAAGAACGATCCGGTATAGTTTTCGATGCGCGGCCCCAGATAGTTTGATTTCCAGTCCACCAGGTGGAATCGGCCTTCGTGGTGAAAGACCATGTCGATGAACCCTTTCATGAATCCTCTGGCGGGACGGAAAGTGAGGGTTCCGAGCTTTTCCGGAAACTTCGTGAGAAAGTTCCGGCCGACGTTTTCGGAAAAGATGGTCTCGAGCGTATGCGGGGTGATCGAATGCAAGGGAAAATAAAATTCCATTTCATCGATGCGCCGCTCCCTGCCGACCTGGGACAGGGTAAACGGATTTTCCGAACCCATCAGACAGGTGGACCGGATATTTTCCAGAACCCTGCACACCGTCTCCTTCCATCCGGCTTCAAATCCATACTCCATGAGTTTCCCTGTGACCAGGTCTTCCGGTAAATCTGCCGAAAAATCAAAATTCTCGATAACATCATGGAAAAAAAGCCCTGCGCGGGCGCCTTTTGGAAAAGAAAAAACGCTCCACACGCCGGCAGGCTCATCCGAACCGGCCTGCTGTTGAAATTTTTCCGGAAAGACCGCATCATAATCGGCCAGATCCGGTTCGAAAGCGCCGGCCTCCCCTTCGGCCCGGGACGTCAGCGAGGAATAGCTTGAGATTTTCCAGGAGCTGTCGATGACGCCCGAAAATTTCCGCATGTGCGATACAGCGGGTTTTTCAGGGCGAAAACCGGCTGCGGCCCCCTGTGCGGCCGGCAGCGGCAGGAGTTCGATCGCCCCTTCGGCCCTGTCGGCGATCTGTTTCAGATCTTCCAAAAACTGTCGGTTGTCCATGGACTCGAACCGCTGCCGCATCCTGTCGATGGAATCCATAAAAGAACTTGCGTCCGGCAGGAAGCCGCCGTGAAATAAATAGGCCGGCGGAGAGGTATCGGCACCGTTGATTCGCCCCCAGACCAGGTAACAGCGCGATCTTGCCCGGGTTAACGCTACATATAGCAGCCGCAGGTTTTCCGCGAACTGCTCCCACTGGGACGATGCCGCGGAGGAGCCGCCTTTTTCAGCCGCAAGATCGATGGTCAACTGGCTGTCATGCACCGGATCATGGAATACGACTTCTTCTTTTTCTTCTGTCAATCCCTCCCAGGCAAACGGACAAAAGACGATATCGTACTCGAGTCCTTTGCTTTTGTGAATAGTCACGATCTTCACCGCAAGCGCATCGCTTTCCAGCCGAAGCGGATGGGCCTCGAGGCGCAGAAAATCGGAATCTCTTTGTTCAGAAAGCCATTTCACCAGGGCTGTCATGCCCAGATTCTTTTCAACGGCAACCTGATGCAGGATTTCAGAAAGATGCAGGATGTTGGTCAAGCGTCTTTCACCGTCAGGCATCGCCACTATCCGTTCTTTGACCCGTTCTTTTTTCAAAAAGCTGCGGAACATCCGGATAAACCCCCCGGTATTCCACAGCCGATGGTATTCCGTGAATCCGGACAGGTGATCGTCCCACCAGGCCTCTGTCTCACCATCGAAGGCTTCCCCGTCGATCCCCATCAAATCCGTCGCAAGCGCGGCCCTGAGCCCTTTGAAATCGGCCGGATTCAGAATGCTTGTCAGAAGGGTGTCCATTTCCGCTGCTTCGTGCGTATCGAAAATAGTATCGACACTGTATAACACAGCGGGTATTTTGAGCTCCGAGAGCCTGGACTTTACGATTCCCGCCTGCCGGTTGGTCCGGACGAGCACGGCGATATCGCTTGCCCTGGCCGTTGGAGGATCAGAACCCGGACCCGGTGAAACAAGGCGGGAAATCTCCGCAGCCACAGCCCGGGAAACGGTTTCGACGGCTTCGGTTTTGCTCACCGGTCCCCGGGGCTTCGGCGACTGCTGCGGCAAAAGAACCCAGAGTTTCAGAGGGGAAGGATGGGCGGCCGAAAACGGGTCGGCGAATGCGGACGTCACCTTTTGAAAAGAAATCTCTTCAAACAAAAACGGGCGATCAACGGATGAAAAAAGCGCGTTGACCCCCGAAACCAAATCCGGGCTGGATCGATAATTTTCGATGAGGGTATATTTCCTGTCTGCGGCTCGGGCTCCTTTGATATAGGAGAAGATGTCCGCTCCCCGAAACCCGTAGATCGCCTGTTTGGGATCTCCGATCAGATACAGGATGCCGGCTGCGGAAAAAAGTCTGGAAAATATTTCGTACTGTACGGGATCGGTATCCTGAAACTCGTCGATCAGGGCTGCCTTGTATTTTCTTCGAATGGAGGCGGCAAGATCGTTTTCCAGGGCCAGCGCCCGCCTTACCTTTGTCAGCAGATCGTCGAAATACTGAACATTTTTTTTCTGCTTTCTTTTTTCAAGCTCCTCGCGGGCGAACTTACAAAAATCGCTTTTCAGAAACAGAAGATAGGAACGAAATTCCCTTTCGAGGGCGTGCCCGAGGCCATTGAGGGTCTCACAGAGATCAAAGAATGTGTGGCGAGGCGGAACCTGCCCCTTCCGCGTCGACTTCGACAGTTTATCAGCCGTAAATCGTTCAAAGTCTGAAAAAAGAGGAAATCCGGGATGGTTTTCATCGAGAAACCGGTCCATGGCGCGGATCATGGACCGGATTTTTATTTCCCGGTCTGTCCGGTCGCAGCCATCCGGATCTTTTTTGACCGTACCGTAAATTTTTCCGTTCAAGGGCGCCTGGTTGAGTATCGACGCCACCTCTTCCCGACAGCTCCCCCACTGCTCTCTGAGTGTTGTCAGGGCGTTGCGAAACGGGGAAAGGGCGGCCAGGTCAGGCATCTGTACGTCCGGAATCACCCGGACGCCCGGAACAAGCGCCGTCTTCATCAATCGTAAAAAATAATCCGGGCCCTTTATGGTTTCACAAACATGTGCGATGAATTCCGGAGACGCCTCGCAGATGTGGATTCGCCAGTAATCATCGGCGACCTCCCGGCACAGCGCCGCCTGATCGACAAGCAGCTCCGTATCGAACAGGCTGCCGGTCTCAAATGCGCTTTCGATGAGTGTTCGCTGACAAAAACCATGAATGGTGAATATGGGGGCGCGATCAAAGTCGGCCAGCGCATTTCTGAGAGACCGCACAACCGGCAGGGGATCGGGAAATTTTTTCAAAAGCCTGGTGGTCAGAAGGTCCTGCTCTCCGCAGCCGGTCTGAAAAGCCTTCAATGTATGCTGAATTTTCGCCCGAATTCGGTCTTTGAGTTCCGCTGTCGCCGAATTGGTATAGGTAACAACGAGAATCTGCTCCGGCCCGAGCTGTTTTTCGAGAAGCAGCCGGATAAACAGGCCGGCGATCGTGTAGGTTTTCCCGGTCCCGGCGCTGGCCTCGATGAGATTGATCCCTTCCAGAGGGGAATCGGTCAGGTCAAAGGGTTCCATCGCCTTGACGGAATTCTTTCATGGACGCTGTTGCTGCTTTTTGAATGGGGGTATCATCAATTTGCAGGTTGGTGGCCATAAATATCACCTCCTTTGAGTTTCCGACTATATTTTTACACATGACGATCTGCGGCGTCAAGAAGCGGCTCGGTTTTCTCCCCGGGTTTCGGTTTACTGTCTTTCTGCGACCGCTTTGAAAAAGGTATAGCAAAACACCCCATCCGGTTCCGCGGTTCTGTACAGTCCCCTGATTCCCTCATCGAAGGTTTTTTCATCGATTAAACCCGCTTTCAGAGAGGCTTCACGAACGCCTTCAATCATGGCCGTGAACGTGTTCTTTGTGTATCCCTCGACAAGCCAGGGTTTACTCGAATCCACATACACCATCCGTGGAGAGACGTGAATCGTGTGGAAACCTCCGGCACGTAAAAGCGGATAGAGCTCTCTGCCGATATTCGCATTGCCCCCGGCTCTTTTCTGAAGTTCGACCTGGCACTGAATCGCTTTATGCGCCGCTTCACTTTCGGGATAGAAATAGGCCGATCCATGATCTCCTTCGATCACCGTGAGGGTCCCCCCGGCTTTTAGAAGCTGTTTGAGGAACTTGATTGACTTCAGCGGACGTGCCACATGTTCCAGCACAAAACAGACGAAGATGTGGTCGAATGATTCCGGCTGAAATGGCAGGGCAAAGATGTCGCCCTGCAGGAAGCTGACGTGGGTGCACCCTGCCCCCTCGATCCGTTTTTTGGCCTCTGCCAGCGAATCCCTGGATATATCGACCGAGGTGAAATGGGCATCCGGGCTGTTCCGGGCCAGGGTGATGGTTTGGGCGCCGACGCCGCACCCCGCCTCAAGGACTCTGCTCCCTGCCGGATAACAGGTATCCGAATGCAATAGCTCGGATAGAGTCGACGCCTGATCCTGCAACCGCAGGTTTTCCCTTGGATCATAACCATGCACGTATTTCATATTGCGTCAAAGGTCATTTTCAGGGAACGACAAAATGTCGTGTTTCGCTCAATTTTTTTTTCAGATCCGAACGAAAATCCGGGTGAGCAATGGAGATGAGCGCCTCACCGCGCTCCCTCAGGGTTTTTCCGTGAAGGTTCACCGCGCCAAACTCGGTGACGATCCAATGGACGTGACCGCGCGTCGTGACAACCCCTGCTCCGCATTTGAGCTCCGGCACAATACGCGACGCCTTTCCCCCGGCTGCAGTGGATGGGATGGCGATAATCGGCTTTCCCTCCCGGGACAAAGCAGCGCCGTGTATAAAATCCATCTGACCGCCGATGCCCGAGTATATCTTGTGCCCGAATGAATCCGCGCAGACTTGTCCGGTCAGATCGATCTCAAGGGCGGAATTGATGGCCGCCACCTTGTCATTCTGGCGGATCAAAGCCGTATCATTTGTACGGTCGCATGGATGGAATTCCACCATGGGGTTGTCATGGACAAAATCGAACAGACGTTTCGAGCCGCTGACAAAGCTCGTGGTTATCCGGTTGGGATGGACCTTTTTAAGCCGGTTTGTGATGACGCCTGCTTCTACCAGATCCACGACGCGATCGGAAAACATTTCGGTGTGGACGCCCAGATCCCGTTTGTCGTAAAGGCGGGTGAGCACGGCATCCGGAATGTTGCCGATCCCCATTTGCAACGTGGCCCCATCTTCAATAAGGTCGGCGATGATCTCGCCGATTCTGGCTTCCACGGCGGTTTCAGCAGATCCAAGGTGCTCGGCCAGCGGACGATCCGTATGAATAAACGCGGCGATTCTATCCATGCGAACGACCGTATTGCCGTGCGTCCGCGGCATCTGGTCGTTTATCTCCGCAATGATTGTTTTTGCGGAGTCGGCGGCGGCCTTTGCCGCATCCACGGAAGTGCCCAGGGTGCAGAAGCCGTGACGATCCGGAGGCGATAGTTGCAGAATCGCCGCATCCAGCCGGATTATGCCGGAAGTGAACAGCCCCGGAATGTCGGCCAAAAATATCGGCATAAAATCCGCCCGCCCCTCCTCAATGGGTTTTCGCAAGGCTTGTCCGGTAAAAAAGGAAATGGAGAAAAAGCGGCCCTGATGGATGGGTTCGGCAAAGGGGATGTCGCCTGAGACATGCAGGTGATAAAGAGTTACGTTTTCCAATTCCCGCTGCCTGCACAAGGCAACAATCAAAGGCGTGGGCGTCGCTGCCGCGCCATGGACAAAAACCTTCATGCCGCTTTTGATCTGGTTTACGGCCTCTTCCGGCGGCAGCGCCCGGGATTTCCAATCAGAATTCATATTCATCGTCTGTAGTCCTTAACCGAATATCGAATCAAGAATAATGCCTCCATCTCGCAGCGCCGCATGAGTATGAAACTGACGCAATCGACAAAACTCAGATTCCTGCGCCCGATGCCAACCCAGAGATCACGAGCAAGCCCAATGTATGAAGCGATACATCATGACAATACATCAGTCAATATGATTCCGGAATTGACAAAATAACAGGCCATTAGATGTCTTTCGCCATGTTGTTTATGCAACATTGGGGATAATTGTTTCGCTTCAATGTCCTGCTTGCAATAGGCCCATGCAAGGGTATAATATAATATTTTAATGCGACCGTTTCTTTGATTTGAGGGCCGAATCGGACACAGCGTAAAAGGAGGAAGCGCAATGAAAAAAAGAGCCGTTGTTTTCCTGTTGATCTTTGCCCTTGTATTTGTGTCGAGCTGCCAGACGATCCCTGAAGAGCACAAGGGTGCGGCAACAGGCGCGGGGGTTGGTGCGGCAGCAGGCGCCGTGCTGGGCCAGGTTTTCGGAAAAAACACCAAAAGCACCATCATCGGCGGCCTTATCGGCGCGCTGGTCGGCGGCGCCATCGGGCATTATTTCTACGATCGGAAGCGAACCGGAGCAGAGACGGCCGATAAGTATAATTACGATTCCTCGGAGGGGCTTGTGCTTAAAATCGAGGATGCCTCCATCGTGCCGCAGTTCATCGGCCCGGGGGGCAAGGTCGATATTCTCATGACTTACGCCGTGCTGATGCCTTCGGCCGACGGTTCGATAGAGATAACGGAGAAACGGGAAATCAGATACAATGGAGAGCTTGTGGGCAATCCGGAAGTCCGCGTGACCCGCAGTGCCGGTACATACACGGCGAGCGTCTCTATGACACTGCCCGCCGATGCGAAAAAAGGCCTTTACATCGTGACCTACACCGTAAAATCGGGCGACGAAACGGCAGACGCGCTTCAGTCATCCTTCACGGTTAAATAGTGAGCCGTGGCGGTTTGGGGACGGGTATTGATATATTGATTGATAGGAAACCAATCCGACATCGCTGGGAACGTCGAGCGAGAGGGTATTGATCCCATGGCCGATATCAATATATCAATACCCGTCCCCAACATCCCCCAAGGGTTCAAGGAGAATGCTGTAGAATCACAGTGAGTCACGCTGCATTGCCTATGGATCAGTTTGTGAGCTGGAGACCCAGGTCATTTTATCCGGCGACTTGAATCCCATTGAGGCATGAAAGACCGCAGGAATTAAAAAAATGATCTATCCGGGGTGGAAATATAATATGTAAAGCGGGGATTACCGGCCATAAACAACCGGCCTGCCGTCCTCACCCCGCACCACGCGTCCCGAATGCGTAAGAAGGCGAAGGTTTTTCTTTCGATCCTCCGAATGCGGCCAGCAAATCAGCATGCAATTGGCGCAAGTTACGAGCACCGTCTTTTCCCAGAACCGGCTGAAGGCTTCCCATGTATTGAAACTGCGGCTTTCAAGATCATACACAATGGCACGAAGCAGGCGCTTTTGGGGATCTTCCGCGTATTCCCTGACTTTTCGCTCGAACGCCGCTTCATCTCCCGGGCCCGGCAGGTCCAGCACCCCGTAAGACCACGTCGACCATTTCGAGTCCGGACGGCGGACCCCGTTTGCGCCGCCGCATGTCACAACGCAGCGCAAGTTGCTGCCTTTTTTGTTGTGGACGTGGATGCGTCCCCCTAGGGTAACCTGGTCCGCTTTTTTCGCAGAGATGAATTGGCTCGGACACGATGCGGCGCACAGGCGGCAATCCCTGCAGGTGTCCCCTTCAACCATCGGATCCGGTTCGAGCGCCGCGGTTGTAATCACCGAGGTCAGGGATACGGGCGCTCCATACTCAGGAGCGATGAGGTTTCCACTCCACCCGAGCCACCCGATACCCGATGCTACGGCTACATACCTGTGTGATATCGGCGGGACCATGGCCATATACGGCTCATTTTGCCTGTATTCGATGTTGGGTATGGGAGAGACGGCAGCAAAGCCTTTTTTTTTCAGCATATCCGCGATTGCCATGCCCGCTTCGCCAAGTTTGATGTACGATCGCTTGTGGTCTTCCACGTGCGCCATCTGGTCCTTTTTTGCCAGGAAGGCGCGTATGGGCGGTTTTTTTAGTGCCACCATCAGTGAAACAGCGGACCGCGCTTCGGGCAGTATGTATCCCAAATCCGCGGACGGCGGCGCATCGGATAGACGCTCCCTCGTCGTGAATCCGATCTTGTCGATGCCCATCCGCCGAGCGATTTCGATGATTTTATCTTTGATATTCATATGCTTGGATTCTCAACATTAAAAATGGCACGGGTAATCATCATGGGGGTTTGGAGTATTGATATATTAATATCGGCTATGGGATCAATCCTTATATCAATACCCGTCCCCAATATGCTCCAAGCGGGTTGCCCATTTATATCTTCTTGATTCTCAGATTGACTATCTATTCGCGGAGCATTTCTTCTGATTCCGACCCAACGTTTCCAACAGGCCATTTTTAAGGCCTTCAAGACCGATGTTTTTACGTTTCAGAATCGGCAGGCCGGTATGGTCTGCAATCTCATCAATCTTTGATTGGTAATCGTCCAGATTCCCCATGGCATCTAAAAGAACGATGCCGTCCAGCATGCTGAACATCTCCCGGGTCATCTCTTTGGTGTTTCCCTTTATTTTCTCTGCAAACTGGATAAAGGCCGAATTCAGGAACAAATATTTATGATCCGGATCCATTTCCAAGAGTTTTCCTTTTCCCCCGAGCAAGCAGTCGATACAGTTCAATGCATCGACCTTGACTACATCATGTTTATCGATAAGCTGTTTCATTTCCCCATTAAATCCCAGGCACACATCGCCGTATACCACAACGATGCCCTTTGGACTTTTTTTCAGGTGCTTTTTTATTGTTCCGTCCAGCGCACGATCGAGTCGATTGTAATCATTATGCAGGGTTTCACTTAAGAAATGAACCGTTGCATCGATTTCACCGTTTTCCAAAAGCTGTTCTATTTCTTTTCGTAAAATGCCGCAGGAAATCACAAGGGGTTTTTCAACGGTTTCCATTGCGCCTCCTTTCCATATATTGGGGACGGGTATTGATATATTGATTGATAGTAAATCACTTCGAAATCACCGGGGACGTCGAACTAGAGAAGAATTGATCCCATAGCCGATAGCAATATATCATATCAATACCCGTCCCCAATATCCCCTGGACGGATAATCTTACAAGCTCCTCCAGGGAATGGCCTCGATATTTTCCGCGAGACGTCTCTGCTCCCTGCAACGGCAGACGATAAAACCGCGCCGGGCCTTTTGCGGATAGGTCTCAAGGAACAGCTTCAGGTGCGAGGCATCCCCCAGGTTGGGCGATTCAGTGGTCTTGACCTCGATAGGGATGGCTTCATCAGGGGTTTCCAGCACATAATCCACTTCGGCGCCATGCACCGTGCGCCAGAAACTCAGGCGATAGGCCCGACCGGCATAGAGACAGCGGTGCATCAGCTCCTGTCCCACCCAGTTTTCAAACAGCAGCCCCATCTGGGTTCTTAACAGATCCGTTGAGAACCGGTAACGCGCTGCGGCATTTCGCACCCCATTGTCATAGAAAAGAAAACGGGGCGTCGTCAGCACCCGCTTGCGGCCGGCAGCGCCAAAAGCCGGAATGCGATATCCCACAAAGGTGTCTTCCAGCACCTGGTAATAGGTGCGCAGGGTTGTAACCGGCACGCCGCTTTCCCTGGAGATATTGGTCAGGTTGATCATGCGGCCCGACTCTGTTGCAGCCAGTTCCAGAAATTGCTGAAAGGCCCCCACATTGCGCACCAGGGACTCCCTCCGGATCTCTTCCTCCAGGTAAAGATCCACATAGCTCTCCAGAGTCCTTACCTTGGTTTCCTCGTCTTCGAGGGTCACCCCCGGCAGACCGCCGAAAAGCAGCAGGTGCTCCAGAATGGGCTCGGGAAAACCGGTTTCGAGCGCCTCCGTCTGTACCGGAAAAACTCTGGATTCCATTATACCCTGCCGTTCCCGGAGGATCAGCGGGCACAAATGGAAAAGGTGGGCTCGGCCCGGCAGGAGGTTGGCCGATGAAATCTTGAGTTTCCTGGCCGAGCTTCCGGTCAGCAGGAAGCGGAACCGACCGGGATAGGCGTCGTACAGATATTGGACCTCATCCAGGAGGGCCGGCGCCTTCTGGATCTCATCCACGCATACGACCGCTGGATTTCTGTTGTCGGCCTCCAGAATCTGTGTAAAGATATGAGGATCGCGCTCCAGCTCCAGCCGTGTCCGTCGTTCCTGGAGGTTGAAGACCCTGGCATTCGCGTCCGCAACTCTTTGGAGCAACGTGGATTTTCCGGTCTGTCTCGCTCCAAAGAGCAGACGGACCTTGTTCTGCGAGGCCTTGGCCTGCAATATGTCTTCAAGCAATCTTGGATAACTGATCATAATATGTATATTATACGGGATAATTTACATGTCAATGAAAAATTTATTTTACATTCCAATAACACAGCAGACTCCGGGCCTCCACGATGCGCCGGTGCTTCCCCTCGGCCCAAGCCTCCTCCGCTTAACAACCTAACAGTCCCCCTTCCCTTTGGCCAGTCGCCACAACTTTTAAACAAACGGCTGCCGTCGATCCGGACGGATTTTATGGCTCATTCGGTTTTTGCGTACCTGATGCTTGACTGCGCCTGCTCCCTCTCAGGCTGCTTCTCGATGAAAAAATTACAGTAGTGCCAACTTCTATTCCCGATAACTTACTTTCTTACCAGCGTGCCGGCTTTCCGGAACTTTCAAAACGAATGGCCTCTTTTTTGACCAAAGATCACTTTTATTCCCTATCGGGAATATTGGAGTCAAAAAAAGGATTGGTCCCTCTAATTATTCCCTATCGGGAATAAAGTTCTTGACGATGCCTGTATAAGCGACTATTATTCCCGAAAGGGAATCAAGGAGGACGCATTGAAAAATAGAGCAGTAACAGTAGCGGATATCGGCAGTGCTATCAGGAAGAAACGCAAGGAAGACGGACTGACCCTGGCAGATGCAGCGGCATTATGCGGCGTCGGATACCGATTTATGTCCGATCTGGAAAACGGCAAAGAGACCGTGCAGGTCGGAAAGGTCCTGAAGGTGCTGACGGCGCTGGGGCTTGACATGACCATCGAAGCAAGAAAGTGGCCGAATGAATAATGATGAAATCGTAAAAAATCAAAAATGTGATGGCAAGGAAAAAAGTTCAAGTTCAAGGCGTCGCGAATCCCGTGTGATGAGGCGTACGTATAGTACGCCGCAATCGCAGCGGGATGAAGCGCAACGCAGAAATTGGGCTTTTTACGAAGCCATCAATAATAACCATCTTGCCAAAGACATCCCTGGGCTTGACGTCTATCTTCAGGAACGGAAGATCGGACGGCTCTGGCTGGATGAAAAAAGACGCTTTGTCTTTCAATACGATACGGAATGGATCGGTCAGCAAGGGGCTGTACCGTTGTCACTGCGCCTCCCCCTGCGAACAGAACCATATCCTGACGATCTTGCCCGGCCTTTTTTTTCCAATTTACTGCCGGAGGCAGACATCAAGCGGGTCATTGCGCAACGCCTGCGGATTTCTGTAAACAATGACTTTGCCATGTTAAACAGCATCGGTGGGGAATGCGCCGGTGCAGTATCCGTGCTGCCCTCGGGCAAAAAGCCCACTGTGAAACCCGGTTATCGAGAACTGAACGAAGAGGAATTACATAAGGTCATCATCGACCTGCCCCGAAGACCGCTGATGGCCGGCGTGGAAGGCATGCGCCTCTCCCTGGCCGGAGCGCAAAACAAACTGCCGGTGTACATGGAAGACAACCGGATCTTCATCGCTTCGGGGAATGCGCCGAGCAGCCACATCCTGAAACCCTCGATCAAGGATCTGGAGGATACGGTCGGAAATGAGGCCTTCTGCATGATGCTTGCGCAAAGGATGGGGCTGCCGGCGCCCACGGTGGCAATCCACCAGGGCATTGATCGGCTCTTCATCATCACCCGTTATGACCGGAGCCGGGACAGGGACGGACGCCTAGTGCGCATCCATCAGGAAGACTTCTGCCAAGCCCTCGGGTTCCTCCCTGAGCAGAAATACGAAAGTGAAGGCGGTCCTGCTTTACCGCAGTGCTTTACCCTCTTACAGGAGAAGAGCATCAGGCCGGCAGCCGATCGCATGGACCTTTTGCGCTGGACGATCTTCAATTTTCTGATCGGCAACGCTGACGCCCATGCCAAAAATTTGGCCATACTTTTCACGGACCGAGGGCCTCGTCTTGCCCCCTTCTACGATCTGATCTGCACGCAGGTCTATCCGGATTCGATGGAAAGACAGGCTATGAGGGTCGGTGGCGAAAACCGACCGTCCTGGATACAGCGGAGGCACTGGGAGCGGTTCGGCGAAGCTATTGCAATCAAGCCCAGACTTGTCTTAAAGAGTTTGCGGGGCATGGCAGCGTCGGTCATGTTGCCGGCGCAAAAGCTGGCGGCCGAGTTTCAGAAGACCTATGGAACATTCCCTGTCATCGGAAAAATCCTGGCGGTCATTGAGAAAAGGGCAAAGGCCGTCCGAACTCCTGATTAATTTGTCAAGACAATCAAACGGTCCAGCATGCCCATCTTCCTGCCCGGTGGTCTCCCCGAAGAACCGGGCCATGAGGGAGGGCATCGAAAAATTTCTCTTCAGCCGTCAGCTTGTGCTTGCAAATCGAAAATAAGTGATATATTATTCACGCTATGAATAATATTTATTCACACCATGAAACATATTATCCAAGGTGGATCACGCCTCTATTGCAGGAGGCTGCCAGGGACCATGCCGTCACCATTCTGACCGGTGCCCGCCAGGTCGGAAAGAGCACGCTTCTGCTGAACGCCGAGCCGTTTTGCCGGTGGCGGTTTCACAGTCTGGATGATTTTGATGCGCTGCGCCAGTCGCAGAAGGAGCCCGAAGCGTTGTGGGCCGGAACGCGCCGAGTTGTCATCGACGAAGTCCAGAAAGCGCCCGGATTGCTCACCGCCGTCAAACAGGCGGTGGACCGCCATCCGGGAAAATACAGATTTTCACTTTCCGGTTCCGCCAATTTGATGCTCATGAAGCAGATCACCGAAAGCTTGGCTGGCCGGGCCGTGTATTTTGTTCTTGACCCCATGACGCGCGGCGAAACCGGTCGAAAAAGTCCCCCTTCCCTTCTAAAGGACGCTATGGACGGAAAGATGCCGGCCGAGGGACGGATTTCCGATACCTTGCCCGACCCGGCATCCCTCGTTTTCCGGGGGTTGATGCCTGGTCTGCTGACCCTGCAAACTCCTGAGTCGCGGCTTCGCTGGTGGGACGGTTATGTGGCGACCTACCTGGAGCGCGATCTGCGGCAGCTTTCCCAGATTGACGCTTTGGTGGATTTTCGCCGCATGATGGGACTTGCGGCGCTGCGCTGCGGACAACTGCTCAATCAGTCCGAAATCGCCCGCGACGCCGGTCTTTCACAGGCAACGGCGCACCGTTATCTCAATGTCCTGGAAGCCAGCCATATGTTTGAACGCCTGTCCGCCTATACCGCCAGCCGCACGGCTCGACTCGTCAAAAGCCCTAAAGCGTTCTGGAACGACACCGGGCTCGCGGTGTTTCTCTCCGGGTATTATTCCGAGCAGGATTTACGCAAATGCCGCGAATACGGCGCATTTTTCGAAACCCTGATCTTTCATCATCTCCGGGTTCTCACTCGCCTGATGGCGCCGCCGGCCCGACTGTATTACTGGCGCACCCGATCCGGCGTGGAATGCGATTTTGTCATCGAACATGGAAGGCGAGTTCTGGCCGTGGAAGCAAAAATGACCCGACATCCCAAATTTGCCGATGCAGCCGCCTTGCATCATTTCCTGCAAATGCATCCCGATGCATCCGGCGGCCTGCTGCTGCATTGCGGCGAGCAGATCCTTCGCCTCGGAAAAAATATCGCCGCCATACCCTGGACGATGGTTTCGGGATAGACGGGTTCCGCGCATGCCCTATCCGATCCGAAATAAATGGCCTTTTCGAAGAAACATGCGCAGCAGCGCCAACTTCTATGCCCGATAATTTACCCAGAAATCACTGCCTGCCCCCCAAATCTTCACTAATGCTGAATCGGATATTTACCGTAAAGTTCAGCCGCTTCCATCATAGCCATTGCGTTAAGCAGAGATCCATTGGGCGGAAACTCGCATCCGGGAGCCAAAACATACCCTCCTCCGGCCGCCATGGCCTTTATGAACTCCCTGGATTCCGCTTTAACGTCTTCGGCGGTTCCCAGAAAAATCGTCTGACCGGGGTGGACTGCTCCGCACAGCGTCACCTTGTCTCCCCATTTCTGTTTTGTTTCGATCCAGTCCTTGCAGTCATCCGGCGGGTATGCGACAGATATCAGAAGCGGCTGCATGGTCTGAATCTGGATATCGAAATAGGGTCCGTTTCCACAGTTGTGAAGCACCACCATGGCCCCATTCTGCCTTGCCGTTTCCGCGATTTCCGGCATGAACTGGCCTTCGGTTTCCATCCAGAGACTCCGGCTCATCATACTTTGCGATGCAAAGAGCGTATCAAAAAGAATAACGGCTCCGGTTTTGGCCAGTGCCTTTGTGTATTCCTTCTGAACTTCCGTCACGATCGCCAGCCCCTTCATGACCTCCTGTTTATATTTTAGACACTCCAGAAGCAGTTTTTCGGCGGATCTCAGCATGGAGAGAATGCCCAGAGGGCCATAGTCCAGCGCCATGACAGGCACGGAGGATCCCCGCTCATTAACGAGAATGTCTGCAAATTTAATCATTTCCCATGTCCTTGTCCCTTCCATGGTGGGATCATAGGGTTCGAGTCTGGCATAGTCGTCGGGTGATTTAATAAGCGGATTCGAATAGTTTGGATGCGGCGTATTCTCAATCGGGTATACCATCTCCTGCCCGTACCCGGCCGCTTCGACAGAAAGGTCCATGGCCGCCGCCATGCAATCAAAGCCGATCATCTCCTGGGCCTGAAGCATGGATTTGGCGGCAATTTCACCGTCCTGCGACCATTCTGCGTGAGTGACGCCATAAACCCTTCTTGCCGCCCCGAGAAAAAAGGACGCACAGGGGACTCTATCCGGCTCTTTATGCTGCAAAGCCGTGACCACGCGCTCTAAGGAAGTCATTCGTCAATCCTCCTTTCTTCGTCTCTCCGTTGAAATTTTTTTTGATTCAGCATCCTCTGCGGCCGCTGTGGTTACAGCATATTAACACCCCCCTTCTACGATCGATCATGGTTGCCGGCTTGATTGATTTAAAGAAATAAACTATACTATTATAATATATAATTTATAACAATATAATAGGGGTAAAAAAGGGGTATTTTATGGGTATATATCTGGAAAACCAAGTCTGCCGGGCTCCTTTAATAACCAGAGCCCTTAAACAGGAGAGTCAGGCAATTTTATCCGGCGATCTGATTGACGCTGAGGCATGAAGGATAACTATCTAAATACTTAACATTTTAAAAGCAGCCTGCTATAACCCTTTCATCCGGACCGCTGGGAGAGGACTATTGCGACCGGTCGACACATCTCGTCAGGGTGCATCCATGGTCGATTTTTACGACGAAAACGCGCTTTCCTACTTCAAACAAACGGCTGCGATCGATCCAGGCGGATTTTTATCTCCTTTTATAAGGCATATTCCTGCCGGCGCCAGGGTGCTGGACGTGGGCTGCGGCAGCGGACGGGATCTTTTGTGGCTGCGAAAGAAAGGATATCGGGTCCGGGGCATGGAACGTTCCCGCGAGATGGCCGATCTGGCCCGCAGACACGCCGGCTGTGAAGTGGTGGAAGCGGATTTTGAAACCTGGAATTTTGCGGAAAATCCGGTGGAAGGTCTCCTTCTGGTCGGGGCGCTGGTGCATATTGCGCCCGAAGCGTTTGGGCGGATGTTATGCCGTGTCGCCCGTGGGGTGGTTTCCGGTGGAAAGATTTTGCTGACCCTCAAGGAAGGAAACGGACAAAACAGGCTGCCGGACGGCAGGGTTTTTTACCTGTGGCAGGATCAGACCCTGCAGAAGCTTTTGAAGCAGCTTGGATTTCAGGTTATCTATTTTCACCGTGCCGTATCGGCCATTCGGGAAGATGACGTATGGTTGACGTACATTCTTGAAAAAGAAGATAAAAAGAGAAAGCAGGGCTGCCCCCTGCCCTTTTGAGGCGGATCCCCCATGAGTGGGGACGGAAACATTTACAGAAACCTTGTTCGTGACAGGATAAATAAATTTTCCGGCTTACTTTATAAATCTTTCCCTCCGGTGCCAGTCCAGATTCGCCTGGTCCGGCCAGAAAATTTGTTCTTGCGGTGTAAATATGTGCCTCGCGGTCAGGGTGAGGATATGCCCGGGAAAATTCTGCTCCACACTCACGCGCTTTGACACCAGCACTTCATAATGCTTACCTACACTCATCAATCCTTGATCAAAGGACCAGTGGCATAGCTTGCATAGCGCCATTCCGTTATTCGGCCGGTCGTCAAAACTTTCTTTCCACGGCTTGACGTGAGCGGCATCGACAATCGTGTGCCCATCGGGAGTAAGCATTCTGATGCCGCACAGAGCGCATCGATGCATATAAAGAGATACGACGGCCTTGCGAAATCCCTGATCCCTTACCTTTATCTTTTTTTCGGAATCTTCTCCCCCATTACTGAATGCTGTTTGCATTTCAGCGACTTTCAAAAGGTTCTGGCTGTATTCATATGCCTCAAAATTGACCTGACCCTGTTCAACGATCTTAGGTCTGATCTCCGGTGCGAAATAGGTGTTTATCAGCACTGATCTCAACTGCTCTCTCGTTTCCGGGTTACACATCAGAATGAAAAGCGATTCATCTATTTGCGCGCCGCAGTATATTTCGCGTAGTTTCGCCATTGAACTGATCGTCAACCCGGGCAGATCTTTATATCCCTCATTTGGAATCAACTTCCAGAACGACTCGCTCCGCATGTGGTAAAAGGGATAGGACATGCTGCTTTTTTGGCCGACAGGCATAATATTGGAAAAGTAACTATTGAACGTTTCAAGCAGTTCCGGGGAAGGCTTAATAAACTTACCGGTAATCTCACCCTGAGCAAAGAGATCCATAATAGACATCAGCAAAAATGGCTTATGAGGCGCCTGGTGGGCGGTGAGCGCAGACCATCGCTTCCGGTTCTTATCTGTCCGCAGACGAGAAAACTTATGAATAAATTCATCAATCATTTTATGCTCCGTCACAAGTCCAATATGCCCGATAATTTATTTTCTTACCAGCGTCCCAGCTTCCCCCCATTTCCTCATTTACCCTACCAAAGAGAGGTGTCACAAGTCGAGTCGTGAGTTTGTCGCAAGTTGTGTCGCAAACCTGTCGCAAACATCGGCTATTTATTGTCCTGATGCATCCAGTATCCATAGTTATCTATCGACCAGGCCGTTGAACGTTCCAAAAATGAGCCGGGAGCCCACGTAAGTGCTCCTCTCCACGGGTTACCTTGGTCCCAGCCGCCAAGAAGCTCTTTTACTCCTTGAATTCCCTGGATTTGATGCTGGCCACTTGCCAAGGCATGTCCCCAAACGATGTCGCTCTGAATTTCGGGATGCTCTCTATCCAGATGAACTCGTTTCCCGAAGACGGACAAGTCACCGGATACCTCGTGCCACCCCACACGGCATATTTTCCCAAGACCGTATCTGGTGTCGCCTCCGACAAAGAGGGTATCGATATTGTCCAACTGCCTCCGAAAGCCGTTATTTCTCAAGAAGACGTACCCTAAAAGCAGCATGGCATTCGTTTCCCCCTGACAGTTGGAATCACGCCACCAGGGATTGATGCATTCTGTCTCCCGGAGAGTGCCTTCAGACGCTGAGTCCGATTCTGGGGCAATTGCGGTGCCGGACCGGGAGTCCAGCAGACGACGTCTGAAGTCACGGTCCGACAGACTTTCCTCGCCGCCGTGGCAGTACCATTGGACGCCTCTCATCCTTTCGAATTTCGGCATCCAAGCCAAGAACTTGTCGCCCCGTTTCTCGGCCGGAAAGAGGTATGTAAAACGGCAGTTGAGGGCGACTTCCCATCCAAGTTTGCCATAATCCGGAAAGCTTTCGCCGTTTCTTGATCGGGATATCTCAGCGGTCACAGCTCCCCAAAGCACACGCGCCGGGACATAGGGTCTACAGCGGTTCAACGCCCCTGCCGGAGGCATGCCGACGAAAAGCGGCGCTTCCAGTCGCCAGACCCATCGAAGTGCCGTCCAGGTCATGTTCGCACCTCACTTTTTTGTGGCACTCGCGCGTGATAGCGGGCGTAGACGAGTGTTTGCCGGATCAGATCACGTGCCAGCAGTAGCTTGTCAAGGTCCTTGGCCATCTGCTGAAGTGAGGTAAAGACGTCGGCATTGTCAGAAAGTAAAGGAGCCTGCTGTGGCGTCACTTTCAGGAACTCATAAATCTTCTGGTTGACATTTTCGGCCCCACTGCCGCCTCGCGTTTTTAGAAAAAGAAACAGAGCATAAATTCCTTGCTCTTCCAGAACAGCGAGCGCGCTCGTAACGAGGTTCTCAAGCTCCTTTGACGGCCTCTCCGCGATGGTCTTGCCCACCTTGGCACAAGCAAGGTCCAGGTTTTCGAAGGTCGGAGCGTCCATTACGGGATCTCCTTTCCTGGCTTATCCGCACCGGCAAGCTCCTTTGTTGCCAGCACACGCAGCCGTCCCATGCCACGGCTTCCCATGCCGCCGATGCCGAGATGTTCCAGATAAGAATGGGCATCAGTAACAACATCTCTGACTTTCTCAGGTGAGTCGACCGCCTTCACATCACCTTGATTGATCTTAAAGTGTTTTGGATTCCGGCAGGTTACCTCCCAAAAAAGCACTGTGCCTCGAGGCAGGGCCTCATAGGTGAACAGCGCCCCTTCCTCGGCCGCTCCAGTGGCCGGATCGATGGCGACCGAGGTCCGTACTTCGAGGTTGCTGTTCACGATATGGGTGAACAGCTTGTCGGAGACGACCCCCAAGCGGCTGATGATGTAACCCGGTCCCAGCGCTTCGATCTTTTGAGCAATCTCGCTCAGTGGCTGCCAATTCGTCTTGACCGGCAGAAGAAGCCAGCCGAGATTCAATGATGGCTGAGCTGCCGTCCCGTCCGCTTTGCGGTAAACGACCTGTTGCTCAGGCAGGTCACCAAGTTCTGAGAATTCCGCGATGCTGGTTTGCCGCAATGCCATTGGACACGTGATCCACTGCGGCCCCAATTGCGACGCCACGGGGAAGAGCAGCACATGCATATCGCTGAATGCCGCCAGTCCCGCGAAACCGCCGCTTGAGCCTATGCCTTTGGCAAAGCCGAACACGGTACACACAGGACAATCGGTTTTTCCACAATGGCCGCCTGCACCGTCGCGCTCCGGCTGGCCAAGGCCGGCACAGTTGGGGTATTTCCCCTTTGCCATGGCCGTGTAGGCTCGCATGACTCCCGCGATGCTCGAACCCGGAATCTTCGGTATCCGCGTGACCGGATCGCGCACGATGGTGTTGTCCACCCGGCCCAGCCGAGTTCCGCCTGTACCGACATGGATGGGATCGAGCGCCATGCCGACAAACGGAAATGTCACGAAACTCTGATTATTTGTTGTCATCGGTCACCTCCGGACACTTGCTTTTTTAATACGCTCATGTGCCATTCCAGGCTCCAGTCCAGGAGTCCATCCCCAGCGGCTTGCACCAACGCCTCAAGGCATGCGCCTCGAACGCCCAGACGTTCATGGAACACCGCGCGGGCGAAATCGAGCCAGGCCGTCTTCCCTCCCTCGAACCATGTACCATCCGGTCCTTGCCAGGCCCCGCGTCGCTCCATAAGCTCCGACCATGCGCCGCGGAGCGCGGTCTGGCTTGCTGCATACCGGTCCATCAGCCGCCAGAGATCGCGCATCCGCAGCCATTCCGTAAGCTGTCTACGACTCAAAGGTTCGAACCGCCTGGCCGTGCTATCCATGAAGACTGTGGCAATAAGCGAGGGATAAACGAGAACCCCGTCCCCGCTTCGCAAGTCCTTCGCGTGCCGCAAGACCTGGCCGTTGGGATGCTGGAAATCCAGAGGAAAACGGACCTGCTTGTCTTCCACAGCAAGGTACGGATAAAACACGTCATTCCGTCCATCGGGGAGTCCGATGGGTATGGTTTTAAGAAGCTCATATGGATGATCAAGAGACTTGATGCTGAGGGCGGTGACGCCTTCCCGTGTTTCGCATCCCGCCACCCGCCAGGTTTCGGATTTCTTGATCCTGTCCAGATCATCTTCGATGGTCCGCGCCGCGTCTATCACGGCCTGAAACGGCGTCATCCTCGGAAAGGCCACAATGCCAACCCGAAGCGGCAGCCGGTCCCAAACACGGGCAAATTGATCTCTCCATGCTTCAATCGTCCGATCCACACAGCCGGACACGGCTTCAAGTGGCAGAAGGACCCGAAAGCGCACCGGGTAAAGCTCAAGGGGGATCACCGGGTGATAAACGCCCAGAGCGCCTGCATCGTCCGCTGCCGAATGCACCACAAGTCGTTTGGCTTCCATGCTGTCATCCGCTTTCAACTCCAGAGTGATCCCGCGCAGGCAATCCTTGTCTTGCTCTGGCTTCAGAAGTCGGGCCAGGTTGCAGATGGTGAGGAAGTCCTTGGTCAGCTCCCTATACAACAGGCTTACGGGAGCATCCTCATAACGTCCGCCATAGGTCTGCCGGTCTTCCCACGAACCGGAAGAACCGTTATCCGGCTTGATAACCAAACGTCGCACGCGCCAGCGGTTCTGGTCTGCGGCCGCTATCTCGCGGAATTCATCAAGCATAGCTTTGAAAAAATCCTCGGCCTGCTGCTCAAAGCGATAGATGCGACCAGGAGAGGCGAGTTTACGGAACAATTGATGAGTGAGCCATCCAGCGCGTCCGTTCTCGTCGATAGCGCCCCATTGGGGTGAGTCAGTTCGATCCTCGACGATTTTGGAGAAAAAAGATGGCCAATCTGTCTCGTGCTGGTACCCCTCCTGCAGGCCGCTCAGCACGGGGTCTGCATTGTCAAAGGACTGGAGTTTTCCTTTGATATGCTGAAAGAGGCTGTCGAAACAGGTGGATGGATCGATGGGGTTTGGCTGGTTTTTCAAGATAGGATTGAACTTGCGCCATTCCGGAATGGCCTGGGTCCTGAGCGCATCCAGGCGGATTCCGTCAAGCCAGGGCTCGATGTCCAGGCTCATCGTGACGAGGGCGACGCGGTCATTGGCATCCGCCACCTCGCTGATCCAGATGGAGTCTGATCCGAACTCCTCCTCCAACCACTTGTCCAGGCGATGAGTCCTCCGCCGAGCCTTACACGAGTCGCAAGGCATTTGCTTGTCTGTCCCTGAGCGGCTTCTGCGCACAAGACATACCGGGCAGACATGGCCATCCGGCGAATCCTGCCCGGGAATCTGCCAATTGCGGTGAAGCGGAACGGCCATCGTTTCCCGCGCCTTCCGGATTTCAGCCGTCATCCCCACGAGAGAGCGGGAGGGCTCACTGATATGGCAATAGGGAGGCATCTCGAGGTTGGCGTCACGAGCATAGCCGTCCATCTGTTCAGCCAGCCAGCTTTGCCAATCGGAGATCTGCAAATCACCGCCTTTGTACCCTTGTTTGTCATGGCCGAATCGCTCCCCTGGGAACGAAAAGACACAGGTCTCGCCGTCCCTATTATACAGCAGGGAGCCTACAGCCAGATCGACCTCAACGAGTTTGCAGACTCTGGTGAAAAACTCATCCAGCGCCAGCCGCGCCCCGGTCCAGTCGCCGATCTTAACCGCCCGGGCCTCATAGTGGTCCGCACCGATCCCGATGGTCAAGAGCCGCCAACGGGTCTGTTGTTTGAGTCCATTGCTGGACCAGGGGAACGAGCTGCCTTCCAGAATCGCACCGGCCACGGCGCTTTTGAACAAGACGGCCGCGACATAGGACTGGTCAAACAGCGTGACATCATTGTTCGGCAATCTGGTTTCGGCCAGGGTGCCGGTAAACTCCTTGCGCAGCCATCCTTCGGGACCCACCGTCCCATCGCGCCAACGCCACCAGCCATCAATGTCGTTTGGGGAACTGTTGTCGCCAAGCTGCTTCAGCACGGTGAGGAGCTGCTTAATCTGCTCAAGCAGGCCTTTCCAGCCAACATCAGTGAGCAATTCAGGCGGGTCGTCCAACAGATTGCGGACCGGATGGCCGAAGGCCGTGGACAACCACATGTGGGTGACATCCTGGCCCAGGTATTCAACTGCCCTTTGCGGGAAACTCTGCTTCTCGATACCCGACGCCATAGCGTGGCCAGCCTGGAGTAAGCCAAGCATCCCGCCATCTCGACCCGGATGTTTGGAGAGAAAGTCTGCCAAAGTTCCGGGCCACGCGTTATTCCCCAGGCCGAATTTGCCCTTCACCCATTGCAGCAGGTTATCCCAGGGAAAGGGTGGGTTCTCCTGTTCATGCCAATTCTTGTAGTCATAATTGTTCTTCTGGCCACCGTGCTCTCGCAGGAAATCGATTCTGGCCTTGCCTGTCATATGAAGCCAGCCGGTTGCTTCGAGCGCCAGAAGCAAAGGGCGATGTTGCCGCAACGTGGCCGGAAGTTGAAATCCCGTCATTGGTCACCTCCCTTCCGGGCAATTCGGCTTTTCATCTCCGCTTTGAATTCTTCCGCGTCCTTGTGAGTGAAGGAACCTGGCGGGATTTGCTCGCGTACCAGAGTGCCAAGGTCCTGGAGGGTGTGGAGAGTCTTCTTTGTGGATCGCGGCTCAACCTTTGTGGGTTCATCGGAGGCTTTCAAAAGTCCTGTCCATGTATTGATTCGAGCAGTGCCCCATCCGGCGGTGCGTTTGGCGGAAATGCCATACGTTTCGAGAAGCGCCCATATGCTGTCGATGAAGCTATTGATGAAGTCGGCGGGCGTGACTTTATCGTTTTCGATTTCTCCCGGCAGAGGCGCGTAGAGCAGCCGTAACCTACCTTCTGCCCCGGCCGGTACAACCTCATAGTAAATGGGTTGAGTCCCGGCCCTGCGGCTACGGCTGTGGGGATTGATCACCTCAAAGCCGATTTTGCCGAACCAAGTGGGATAACAGGCAAGGGTCCCGGATCGAAAGCCCTTATCCTCTCCTTTCTCATTGCCGAAAAGATGGACGATCCAGGAAGGGTCCTTCCAGCCATCCATTTTCATATCGTGCTTTTCAAGATGATCGGACAAGCCCGCCTGCATCCGGCAGGCCCAGCGAAGAAGTCCCTTCCAGGAAGCCGCTGACATGAACGGCGCTCCGAAGACCCGATCCTTGCGCACCGGGTTATCCAGCACGTGAAAGGGGCGGTCGTCCTTCGAGTGCCAGGGTGATACCAGCGTGAAAGAAACGTCGATGCCGAACCAGGTCGAATCCGGCAGGGAAACATGGTCTGGCTCAAAGTGAAGGTCCGGAGGGAGATTGATCTCCAGTTCAGCCGCCCGTTTCATGTAGCATTGACGTGCATTGTTCTTCTCCCCGTCACGGCAGGACCAGACCACGCATCCATCCCCAAAGCCGGAAGCGAGAGCGGACTCGTTCACCCGTTTCGGGCATGCTTTGTTTTCGGCCAGGGAGGCGTAATAATCGAAGCTCATGAGCGGTCCCCTTTCCCGGCGAATAGTTGATCGATGATCTTATCTCCGGTGAGAAAATCCCAGCCGTTCTGCCCCCAAGCGTTCGTCAGACGCCCCTTCATGGTGTTGAAATCGATCAGTCCGGGTTTTACGAAGCCGAAGGTTCTTGCAGGGTCTTTGAAGCTGAAGACTTTTTTGCTTTCCTGCTGCGAACCGGCAAGCCATCTTGCTATTCCATCGTTACGGGTGGCCAACTGTTGTCCTTGGTTTTTTGCCTCCTGACGCCCGAGCACCTGGTTGAAAGTGCTCGTGTTGTTGTCTTCACGCCTGAGATATTTTCCGTTCACGCACCAGAAGTGCTCTAAGGAAGCCCAGGCGAACTCACCGTGATTGAGCTTCCGCCATTTAGACAGATATTTTCCCAAGTCATCACGACCTGTTCCATCGTATTGCTGGGGGGTGACCATCTGCACCAGGCCGTAGTCTTTGTGGTGCAGCTTGCTTGCCCGACTGGATTCGTCCGTTGGCTTGAATACCGTCTTGCCGCCGATGGCCCCATATTCAACTATCAGGCGAAGAGCAGCATCGAGGAGGGTCCACTCTTCAACGCGGATCGGACGGATGGGTGTGAAGCAAAGACTGAAAGTCTGGTTTTGTTTGATCTGATCTGTCTTGGTACCGCTATTCTCATCCAGAACTTCAAATCTGAACTTCCGCGCCCAGCCGGTGCAGCCGAATAGTTCACAGACAGCACAATGGTTTCGATCTTCACATTTCGTATCGGTTGGGTCGCAGGCATTGCCGCCCAGACCACGGACCAATACCTCGAACCACCAGCGGATGGAACCAAGCAGGCCGGTGGTAATCAGACGGTCCGATTTTCCATTGAGGTCGCCGGTCCATAAATCCGTCAATGCCCTGAGTCGATAGGTTCTTCCGCCTTTCGTGAGAGCCATGGTTTCCCTCTCTTCGTTCATTCCTCCGCAGTCCGCTCGATGTCTGCTTCATCGAGCGGTTCGTCCACGGCATTGCGCAGCCAGGATGGATCGAAACCGGCAGCCGACGAACCCTCGATGCGGATTCGCACTCTGGCTCCGTCGGATTTGTCGGCCAGGTTCGCGATGGCCGGGAATGCCTTGAAGACCTGTTCTCTGGTGGCTTCGAATGTCAGTGCGACCCGCTTCTTCCGACCGGCGGCATCCGTGCCCGTCGTAACTGGTCCAGTACTGGTTCCCACACCAATCCCGGCCGGGCCCTCTTGGACGCTCGGTGGAGGAACTGCGCCTGTATCGACGGGGAAAGCGCCTGCGGGTTGGGCCGCCGGGGCTTCCGGGACCGCTGCCGGCATCATGAGGAAGCCGGAATCGAAATCGACTTCGTCATCGGCAATGGAGCGGCCGAGAATCACCTTGTCCCGATTTACCTGGTACCTTCCATCAGGACCAAAAACGGGACTGCCTCCACTCGCATAGGCGAAGACGCTTTCCGATACACCGCGAGCGATCCCTTTGCGCAGGACAGATGCGGATTCCAACCGAGGCGGCGCAATATCCCGGAAGAACGATTCAAGCACATCGGACGCCTTGATGCCCATGAGCGGCGATTCGTCCTCGACTAAGGATTCGCCGAGCCGCACTCGCTCGGCGATCTTCCGCGGCGTCACCGATCCGTGAATACGCGGCGTTCCCACGCTGGTTAGAAGTTCCATGATCCGCTCGTGGACACCGGTTGCCTGAAGCGGTCGACCGCCCCTTTCCACCTTTTCGATTTCCAGTTCGCCATCCTGGACCCGGGGCAACCATGCGGCCGTGTAAAGCTCCCGGAAGCATGACTCAGCCGCGGCCTGCTCGGTGCGTTTCCTCTCCCGGAGTTGGTCAAGCTGGTCCTTGGTGAGCCGGAGCTGCTGCTTCTTGGCTTCCACGCGGTCGATGGCCAGCAGGTATCGGACAGCGCGCCGCAGTGCCTCGATTTGTTTCTTCTCGGGTATCGCGAGTCCCAGCCCGTTGCGAAAACGCCTGGGGCGATCTCCGTACTTGGTCAGGTGCTCCCTGGTCTGGCGATCCTGTTCCAACCTGCCCTCGGCGGCGAACTCAAGAGGCAGGTAGGCGACGAGGAAGCGCGGGTCTTCATCGGGAATGTCCTGGCTCTTCGCCGGCCACACGATGGCAGTGTGGTGTCCGGCCAGGCGGGCATCCAGCATCTCCTTGATCATGCTGCGGACCGGGCCGTGACCGCGAGCTTGGGAATCCTCGCGGGCAACGGTCTGCTCCGCGTCCTCGATCAGCTTGGTGACATTCGGGTCCTTCTTGAAGCAGTACCGGACGCCGTCATAATGCAGGTAGAGGCATGTGTTGCGAAGTTCGGACAAGACGGCGGTGGCCGTGATGTTGTCCAGGTCGGGACCGACACATGCCGCAAGCAGTTCGTTCTCCGTAACGCCGGGCGGTAGCGTTTCGTCATTGCCCGAACCCTCACGCCTCAACCCGCCAAACGAGTACAGAAGGATGGCCGTGGCGATGCGCGTGGCTGGCTTCACGCTGGCAAGCGCAGGAGTCTCGCGTGCCATCCGCTCGTCGATGCGCCTTGCCCGGGCGTTCGGGCCATCGATATCCGCCGTGATGACCGGATCATAATCGTTCTGGACTCCCAGCTCTTTGAGCATCTTCACTCGGACATCCACGTCCTTCACCGGCACGTCTCCAGGCCCGAGAAGCGCCTTGGCCCCACCGTTCTTCTTAAGAGAGTGCATGCAGGAGGCAAGGAACCGCAGCGCGCCGCGTGTCCTCTGGAAGGCATCCACCGCGGTCCAGCGTTCCCTCATGATGTCAATGAGCGCGGGATGAAATGGATACGCGGCCCGCATCCGATCACGCAGCAGCCGACCTTCCTCCTCAGCCTGCTGGCGTTCCGACGGCGTTTCGGCATGTGCACGCTGCATGCCGGTCACGACGTCCTGATATGCCGTGGACACCTCGGTGGCAGAGGAAGGATCGGGAGCGCCGCCAAGAAGACGCCGCTGAAGGATTGGCAGGACCTCATCCCCTGAAACAGGCTCCCTAAGTTGATCCACCCGAGAGGCGAGCTTGTCGATCTCGGCAAGCAGTCCGACATTGCCCAGGGCCTCCCTGGCGCTCCAGGTGAGGGAATAGACGAGCGCGGCTTTCTCGCTACCGGCCACCTCGACCGTCAGGTTCTGGAAGAAATCCTTGGCCTGTCGCTGGAGCGTCGAATCAAGGACACTGACCGCAGCGGAGCGCTCCATGTATTTGAGCACCTCATCGAGGAGGATGAGAACCGACCGACCGCTTGCTCCCTTGGTAAGCAACTCGCGGATCACATCTCCGCCTGGAGACACACGGTCCTTATCGTGCTCGGCGACGAGGGGGAAGGCCTTCTCGGGATCGATCTGCCATGCGATCCAACCCCACATTGTCTGTATCGTTCGGCCGTCATCCAGTGTCTTGCCGTTACGGGCATCGAATTTCTCGCCGTCGAAAACCGCCACGGCCACGTTGCCGGGCCGGGCGAATTCCTTAGCCTCCGGGATGCCGTCCAGTGCCTCTCGTTTTCGCGCGGCATGGAACAGCGACGCAAGGGTATGCGACTTTCCACCACCGAAGGGCACTCTGAGCTTCAACACCCGGTTGTAACCGGACTTGCCGGAAAGGGATGCCAGCACTTCGTCCAGGAGCTTTCGCAGATCGGCCGTAAGGTAGGTCGCCCGAAAGAAGGCTTCCGGGTCCCGGTTGACTACGGGCACGTTGGGATCATCGGCGGCGATGGCTCCGAGATCGATGGCGAACACCGCCTCGGTCAGCGCACCCGCTTCCACGTCGGGATGAAGCTTGACCAGGTCGGTCCAGGGACGAAGTGCATGTGTGCTCACTTTTTGGCCTCCGAATTTCGAATGAGTTCAAATAGGGTTCCTTCCCTTGCGGCCAGCCGTTGATCGATGAGCGCCCGCCAGTTGGCGACGAGTTTCTTGAGCGCAGCGCCTTCCGCCGGCGTGGTCGCCAGTGTGTGTTCCGGTCCGTCGTCCTTCCTGCCGGCCAGCGCAGTTCCGGCCAGGGTCTGGGCTACCAGTCGCAACCGCTCCCGGTCCGGCCTCGCCTCGTCGAGGAAGTCATTCAGGTTGCGGGGCTCGTTTTCAACGAGCCAGAGGATGCGGTGCAGGATATCGATCAGCGGGGCGGCTTTACCGTCATCCTTGGGCATGCCCAATTTCTCGTCGTCCCCCCGTTCGGAAAAGTCCAGCAGTCGGTACTTGCCCTTCTTCTTTTCGACCAGCGCGCGGCTTCCGGACGAAAGGCCGTTCTGGCCATCCAATTCCACATTCTGGCCGTAGGTGAATACGATGGCCTCGCCCGCGTCCATCTCGGCCGCCTTGTATGCGTAGCGCCAGAGCACGTAGAACCGGCTCGGGCCGTCAACGGCGGCGACCCCGCTGCCGCTCACGCCGAAGATCTTTTCGAGAAGCGTCTCCAGCACGACCCCTTCCACCTCCGCCAGGAACTTCTCGGCCGGGACCTCCTCGCCGTTTGCGTACTCCACGCGGGCAAATTTGGTGAAGGCGCGGAGCCCTGCACCTACCGCGGCAATGACCAGGTCCGCGCCGGTGATGCCCATCTTCCAGAGCGAATCGACCCGCTCTCGGACGATCTTATCGAGCTCGGACCGTACTTCGTCCTCATAAGAGCCGGTCAATGCACCTTCACGTTTGCGGGCAACCAGAAAGATGCTGGACGCGAGCGCCGCCGTGTTTTGCGCGTTCTGACGTACTTTTCGTTCCATATCGACCGGCCAGGCCTCCACAACCACGAACCCCGCCTTCATCAAGGCATTGATGAGTGTTGACCAACCGGCAGTTGTTTTATGAGCGTATACGCAAACCAGCGGCATACCAGGACGAAGGACACGGTTGCATTCGACAAAGGCTTCCTCCATCATCTTTTCGTATGCCCGGTCGGCGAGTTCCTTCGATCCTTTGTGCCGGTACTTCGCCGCAATGGCTTCGTTCTTCTTCGGCGTCAGTTCAGAAGCGAAATGCTCCGAGTGGATGTTTCCAAGAGATCGTTTGTGCCATACAAAGAAATGATCCGCCAAGTTGGAGTAGGATCGACTGTCGTAATAGGGAGGGTCTGTGATAATTGCATCAAAAGCATCCTCCGGCCAAGGCGATTTGAGAGCTGAACCACGGGCCACGATACCGGGGTAACCCGCCACGGCGAATTCATCGAGTGCCGCGGCAACATAGCCAATGGCGCTTGGCCAACTTCCAGAGGTGTCGACAACGGGGTTGGCTTCGGCGAAATCCATAATCATTGGCATTCCAGCCGAATTAAATGTGTTCTTAATGAATTCGGGCTGCCAGGTACAGAACGAAGTGCAATAGTCTGCCAGCCGGCCGAGCGCCATGCTGAGGCAGGTTGCCATGGCCGTAGCAATATCAGCATCTCCCATCGCGTTGACCAACTCGGCATGGGCTTTCCGGATTTGCCCGGCGAAACATGTCATTGCATGAAGCTGGCGCGGTGAAAGGATGTCGCGCCAGTGAGTGAAGCCGTAATGCTGAACATCGAAAGATCGGGGATTCGGCTCAAGAGGTTCGGTGGGTACGATCACCCCGTATGCAGCAGCAGCTTCTTCTGCACGCTTATGGAGGCTGCTATCATCCAAGGCTTGATGGGGAACGTCAGACGGTGAGAGATATGTCTTTCCGTCACTTCTCGTGCGGGTAGCGACGACGGCCATGAGACGATGCCCAAACCGCTTCGCACAACCTTCGGCCTTCACATAGTCGCTATCAGCAACAGTCCCACAAAGCGAACACGTTGCGTCACCTCCTTTTGAACCTGCCGAAGGGTTAAATCCCAACCCTGCCTCAGACCTTGCTTCAACAACCTCGAAACGAATGTCCTTGTTTTCGCGATCTCCGCAAATCTTCACGGCTACATACTTAGGATCACTCCTCTTACCGCCACTTTTCTTGCATAACCATGTCTGCCTGACCAGCGGAACAGTTGCCCCGCACGAAGGATTTTTGCATCGAACGGTCCGTGTCCAGAGGTAAGCAACCGGCATGAGGTATCCGGGAGGGATGCTTTCCTTGTCTGAAGATTGCCACATCTCGGCCTGGACGGCCGGCCTGTTCCCCTTATATTCGGGATCGGGAATAAGTGGGTAAGAGTCGCCGATCGCGGCCTTGACCTTCTTGAGCACCCATTCGCCCCAGTAACGGACCTCGCTGGCCAGGCCGCCCCATGTGGTTTCCCCCTTCGCGTTCCTGGGACCGGTCATACCTCGGGCATTCAGGTCGGGTTTGCCGTATTTCTGCGGATAGACCAGGGTGCAAAGTTCAATGATGTGCGCTACCGGGTTGAGGTCGAGGGCGTAGGCTTCACAACCCAGGCGTAGGGCTTCCAGGGGAATTGCCCCGCCGCCCGCGAACATGTCGAGCACCTTCGGACGAGGGGCGCGGTCTTCCTCGATGTCCTCGACGGTGACCTTCTTGCCGGTCTCTTTGGTCAGCCGCTCGGCATGGGCTTCGAGGATGTGCCTCTGCGCGTCTTTGATAACGGTTGGATTGCCCGGATACTTGCAGAGCCGCTCGATGAACTTGGCCGCATTGGCCCTGCCCAGACTTTGCTTCTTGTTGTCAGGCCCGTTCTCCGGGATGAACCGCGACGCCGGGACAAGCGCGCCATACACCGCGGCGCGACACGCCACAAGAGGCCGTCGCGCCCACCAGAGGTGAAGGGTCGAAATGTGCCCCTTGCGGACGGATTTCTCCCGCGACGCCTCGGCGCTGATGGCCTGGATCGGCAGGTAATCTTCTATGAGTCTGCGGTCGTTCAATTCAGCGTTCTCCACAAAGAGGTCTTTCAAGCTGACGGAGCCTGCTTTCAATCTGGATTCGTCCGGTCTGCTGGAGGTTCGGCGTGTAATGCGCCGCATAGTAGATCGTGCCTCGGCAGTTCTGTCGCCACTGACCGGCGCGGTCGTGATTGAGCACACGCTCCTGCACATTGTGCGACTCGCCAACATCTAGGCACGTCCATGTCTCGCCGTTCTTGCACCAGATCACGTACAAGCCAGCCCGCGCTTCCAGTTGATTCGCTGAAGTGAAGGCTCCTTCGAAGTTGTAGCCATGTCGCTCAAAGCTCATAGGTCCCTCCTTTGGCGGAGTGTTCGTTCAAGACCGCTGTCCCGACCGAAGCCACTGTCAGAAAGCTTGCTCTCAATCTCATTGCCTTTTTGTTCGCGTTCATTCTGTATTCCGCTCCATGAATCACCTGTTCGCAATGGTCTCGTATGTGCAAGTGCCGTCCTGCCCAATCCACACGAGAACGCTTCCGTCGGTTCTGGTCGAGAACATCCGGCGGTCATGCTGATTCTGGCCAAGGCTGAACTCGCGCTGGGAGTACCTGGAATCAACCTGTGTCTGACCCGATTGCTCTCCTGGGCGAGCGGTTCTCTCGGAGACGATGTTGAAGTAACGTGTGGGACCGGTGTTATCAAACCACTCAGAACAGAATCCGTTCGGGTGTCCGTGGTGTGGTGCCACAAGGATATCCACTCCAGGCCTTATGGCATTCCCTGTGATGCTGGAGCGGAACCCGGAATTGATTGCCAGAAGCCACTTCATCCCCTCCGCAGTCATGTCGCCGGTCAAAGCAATTGTGCGGCCAGCGTATTTTATGACTGAGACGTAGGAGGAGTTGTTTACATAGTCGGTGTCCGTACTTGAAATGGCGGAAATCAGATCCAAGGGAAGCCAGTAGTATTGGAAAGACATGTCTCCGCCCAGGGCTGGCTGAGAAACCACTTGATGATAGTAATCCCACGGCCAGAAGAAATTCCGCCTGTAAGATTCCAATGGTCTGTTCTCCCGGTTCGAACTCCCTACGCGTTGCCAGTCCAAATCAGGTCGGTGAATTATGATCGACGGCTTCAGAAGCGTTCGTAGGTTCTCAATGTCGCTAATGTGGTCGGAGTAGGGATGCGTAATCATGAAATAGGCCAAATCGGCGTTTGCCCAAGGAGTGAACGCGAGTCTTCCTTGCCCCAGCACAGAGTTTGTCTGGCAGTCGCGTAGTAAACGAACAGGGGAAAAGTCCTCAGAACTTCCGCAGTCCACCAAGATGAGATAGCGGTTGGGAGTGATAAAGGCGACACACAACCCTCTGCCAACATTGAAGACGGCCATCTGAAGCGTCATTCTGCCCTCTGCTGTGACCGCGCGTCGGTCTGGTAATTGTTCATGTGCGGTCTGCTATCAATCACTTTGAAGCCTCCCATCCCCATTTGCCGTCATCGGTTACCCAAATACGGATGTGGCCATGTATTTTCGTAGAAACAAGCCGCTTCTGCTCCCGGTTGTTTCCACAACAGAAGGTATTATCCGAGTATCTTGTATCGGCCTTCGTTTGCGACTCTTCTTCTCTCTCGCTCTTCTGTCGTTCCGAGGCAATATTCATAATCCTGGTTGCACCAGCCACGTTGAACCACTCGGTGGAAAACCCAGAGGGATGGCCGTGGTGAGGTGAAAGATAGAAGTCCACGCCCGACTTTATTGCGGAGCATAGACCCTGGCTTTGGCCGAGCAGAGCGGCCATTCCTTCCGACTCAATATCCCCCGGCAAGGCAAAGCAGTAGTTCCTATACGTTATGACGTTCACATAGGAAGTGTTGTTGACGTACGCATTATCTGTTGCGCTGATCTCGGAGGCCTTGGCCTCGCCGAGGCAATAGGAGCTTATCGCAAAACCATCGCCCCAATCGGGCTTGTCTGTATCGTTGACCGTGGAGTTGTACTCCGGGGGCATGTAGTTTTCCATGTAATGCCTCATCGCGGTACTTTGATTACTGCCACCGCTAATGACCTTCTTCCAATCCAAGTCCTTTCGGCGAAGAATCATGTACGGTTTCAACCGGTTGGTTACGCTCTCAATGTCGGCGATGTGATCAACGTGCGGATGGGTGATTATTAGCTTCGCCAGTTTGAAGTTCTTGTGGTGAGTCCATTCTTGTGTCGCAAGCCATTCAATCGGCGAGAAATCATCGGAGCACCCGCAGTCTATGACGCAAAGGTAGCCGTTCGGCGACCTAACAGCGACACACAAACCGCGACCGACATCAAATACCCAAAGGTCCATGCTCATGCGCCACCCCTTCCTCGAGTGGTCTGATCCGCTCTCTGGGAATTTGTGAGAAAAGACGTCCAAGCCGATTCGGCGTAGCGGATAGCGGCGATTCGAGTTGCCCCAGGCAGAACGAAGATGCGACCAACAATTGCTGCCAACCCCAGGCCAAGGCTCAATATGGTGAGGATGAGAAGGGTTTTGCCTCCGCGCGTATGCCAGAAAAGGCCGGTTACCCCGGCGGAGAGTAAGGAGTTCAATAACAAAAGCCACCAGCTTCCCAAGAGGTTTCGTAGGAAACCATATTCGGCGTTGTGCGCAGACCAAAGGCCGTTATGGTCGTGTTGCCGTATGTGCTGCCGAACGAGTCGAAACGCATCTTGGACTTGATGAAGATCATTGGTCCAACTGGCTTCAGTTGCCCCGTTAATCCCCAATGTGGTTGCGAGGCTACTTCGTAACCGTGACTTTGTCTCTGCAGAGAACGTGGAGTCGGCATCACCAAGAAGCGTTGCGGACGGCGGACCTCCCCATGAGGCCCATAATCCGTTTTCAATTCGCCGCCCAAGACCACGAACCACAAAAGAAAACGCATAGAGCAAAGCAAGGAAAATGAGAGCAGCCGCCGAAGTTGTCAGTAATGTCGACGCGAAGGCCTGTACAACCGCCACAACGACCAACACCCACGGTGACGCAATCACCAGGGCAGGCGCGAATCGAGCTCTCAATTCATAGGCGTCAACAGCTACCATTGGCTTTCTCTATTTCGTTTCGTCGTCATTCGTTCCTCATTGCCGCTTGCTGCACCGCATCTGCCGAGATTTCATAGAACCTCGCCGCCACGATCTCCCGTTTGGCGTGGTCGAGCTTGGCAACGGGATTGTGGATGCGCACAAGCTCAGGCGAATCGCCCAAGGGGCCCCAGACCACATAGAGCCAGTAGGTCTCGGCCAGTTGCTGAGCCTTGTACCACTCGTTCGTGGTAAGCCTTACCGGCTGCCCTCGCAGGCGTCCTTTGACCTCGACTCTCTTGACGAAGACCTCGCCGGTGGCTTCATCGGCGATCTTGTGGGCACGGATGTCGAACCCCAACTTCAGATGGCCGACCCGCTCGATCCGGTCCTGGGGGAAGCCCTCCGCGACCAGTGCTTCAATGGCCTTGTCTTCTGCGGCGATCTCGCTCTGCCGGCGGATATTCGGATCGAGTTCGTCGGCCAGATCGGCGAGCTGGGCCTGCGTGTCGGCATCGGGAGCAAGGACAAAGGCCGTCCCAACATGCTTGACCGGCCCGGTTCTGGCAATCTCCAGCCTTTTCAGACCGTCGAGACGTTCCTGGCGTGCGCGCTGAAGCTCGTCTACATATTTTCTGGCCTCGTCCGCAGGTAGCTTGTATTCCGGTTTCGAGAAGACCTCCGCGGCAAGCAGCATGGCCCGCTCCTGGGCGCGGTCGATCCGGGCCTTGAACGACTTCTCCAGGTATTCCCGGCAAACTCGCGCGAAATGCTGCCGTTCACTCTGACAACGGGCGCGACACTCAAGCTGGTAGGTCCGCTTCAGAAAATCGGTAGCCGCCTGAGTGGGAGTCGGTTCGATCTCTTGCGGCGGATGCGGATGCGCCGCAAGGTTGAGAAGGATGTCGCTCGGGATGACTTCGTAATGCCCGTGCTCCTCCCGAACGGCCACAAGCTCGCCATAGAGCGGCACGTCGTTCCCTTTCGAGTCTTTGCCACGGATCGATATCTCAAAAAGGTGGATACGGTAGGGTTCTCTGCACAGAGGATCGACGAAAAAACCGACGCCGGCGATCATCCCCGCCAGCCGCTCGTTGAGTTTCTCATCCACTGCCGCATAGAGCGGATGCCCCGGCCCCATCAGTACAGCGTCAACGTGAGCATCCTGTTCAAGGTGGTGTTTGTGGAAGGTGATCTTTCGGTAGGACGATTCGGCTTTCCCGACCTTCTGGACGGAGCGAAGACGTTCAGAGCGAAGATCCGCAAGGACATGCTCGACGCGCCACAACCCGTCGGCTCTCGGCTCGATCCGAAGACCCACTTCCCGAGCAGCAGCGACGAACTGCGCTTCCACATATCGAGGCATGAGCCGACGCTCTTCGACCTCGAGGTTCCGGCGCTGGAATGCTGAAAAATCCACGTGGCTTCGCGCGAGGGCAATGCCCGTGGCTTCCTCGTATTCTTTGAGCTTGGCCGGATTGATGCGGTCAATCTGGTCGAGATACTCATCGAGTCGCCTGGGGTCATAGGCCGCGTCACGGAGCATGTCCGGGAGGTTTACGTCGTTCAGCGACAACACTTCGCCGATCACGTCGAAAACGCGGCCTTCGAGGGCCTCGTTCATCTGGTCCAGCTTTTCCAGAAGGCGGTGGAGAATCCGGCCTTCAACGATGGGCTGGCCGTCCTCGGAATCCGTTGCAACGAAGTTGAAGGCGTAGCAATCTCGCTCCTGACCGATGCGGTGGATGCGGCCCAATCGTTGCTCCAGCCGGGTCGGGTTCCAGGGCATGTCATAGTTGATCATCAGGTGGCAGAACTGGAGGTTGATACCTTCACCGGCGGCCTCCGTCGCTATGCATACCTGCGCACCAGTTCTGAAAACCTCCTGCGCTCGTTTACGTTCATGGGGGTTCATGCCCCCGTGAATTTCGCAGGTGCTGAAACCCCATCGTTCAAGATGATCGCGCACGTAGCCGAGGGTATCCCGGTGTTCCGTGAAGATCAGGAGCTTTCCCCGGCCATCCTTCAGGTCCATGAACTGCGCCTCGCCGAGGCACTTCTTCAATGCGGCCAACTTGGAATCGTTCGCGTTTTCACGAACCCTTCGCGCCTGCTCGACGAGCTCCTTAAGGGCGGAGATTTCCGCGCGCAACTGTTCAAGTTCCAGCGCGGCCGTGTACTCATCGACCAATTGATCGCGTACCGCATCGTCGAGATCGTCTTCGTCCTGCTCGGCATCAGGCAGGCGACCCTGCAAAGCGGCCAGCCGTTTGGCGCGCTGGGCCGGAGTGAGCCCCTCAAGCTCTTCCAGGAGATCTTCCTGCTTTTTCAACCGCCGCTTGATCGACTCGTGAATGGCACATGTGGAGCTCACCAATCTGCGTTGCAGGACCGTTCGGGTCAGCGCTGCGGAGGAACGTCTTTGCCCGGTTTGCTGCGGGATAAACTCGTTGATGTAAGCGGTAACACTCTTGTAAAGGGTGTACTCGTCGTTGTTCAGGCAGAAAGTGACGGTGTTGGTATGCCGGTCCGGGAAGAGCCGTTTTCCATTCGCGTCCTTAAGATCTTCTTTCAGCCTCCGGAGAGACCACGGCGAATCCTTGCCGAGGCGGAAAACGTCTTTGCGGATTGCGGTGGCCTGTTTTCCGAGGCGGTGTGGTTCCGGAAACAGGTCCGGATCAATGAGCCGAAGGAAATGAGCGAACTTGTCTTCATCCCCATGGTGGGGTGTGGCAGTCAGGAGGAGGACATGGTCTGCTTGGGAGGTGAGACGCGACGCCAGATCATAGCGCTTCGTTGTCGCAACCTTGGATTCTCGATTCTGTCCGCCTGAGGCTGTCCTGGCCGAACACTTGTGGGCCTCGTCGATGATGACGAGGTCCCACCGCTGTTGCCAGACACGCTCGCGCACGTCATCTTGCTTGGCGTAGTCAATGGAAGCGATGATCTGTGCAGACCTCTGCCATGGATTGGTCAATTGCTGTTGGTCGACAGCGGAAAAGATAATGTCGAAAGGCTCGCCGAACCAGCGGAGCATCTCGTCCTGCCACTGTATGGTGAGCGGAGCGGGGCACAGGATAAGAATGCGCTCAATCGCCTCGCGAAGTTTCAGCTCCTTTACCAGGAGCCCGGCCATGATCGTTTTGCCGGCTCCAGGATCATCCGCCAGCAGAAACCGCAACCTGGGCTGCGGAAGCATCGCTTGGTACACCGCTTCGATCTGGTGCGGCAGGGTACGGATGCCCGAAAGGCTTACGGCAAACTGTTGGTCATGCGCGTAAGCCAGACGGACTCTGGCCGACTCGATCAGGAGTCGAAGCTTCTCGGCGTCCACAGGAGTTTCTGCTTTGGCTTCGTCAGGCCCCTTTCCAAGGACGGCCACGACCTCTTCCGCGGAGATGACGGCCTCTTCCAATGAGCCGTCGGGAAGACGAACGCGACACTCATAGCCTGCCGAATCATCAGAACCGAGCGGTCGCGCATCTTCCAGGACCACGGGCACATCGAAGTGCCCTGGGAGGAATATCCGCTGCCCGATCTGAGATGTGAGCAGACTGCTACTCATTCCCGCCCCTCTTCCGTGAACGTGTTATATAATGAGATTTCCTAAGTTGAACATAGAATTTCAGTAAGCCCGCTATGGAACCCAAATACCTTATCGTTTTCAATCCTTTTTCGCCCCTTTTCCGTATTCGAACCGTCGCTCTCCGACGGTAAACCCGATACGTCTTTTGGGTTTTTTCTATTTTTTAAGCAGTTTTCAACGGCCTGCATGGAAAGGATACCATGTGCTTTTGTCATATGGGGACAAAGGCACCAAAAAAAACCATTATTTTTTAGGTCAACCCTGTACTTAAATGCTCCTTTTCCGTTGCACAGGCTTCAGCGGGAATGATCGCTTTTTTGGGAAAAATAATGACCGTTGACCGGCTTTAATCCTTTTTCGCCACTTTTCCGTATCTGGCCCGTCGCTCTCCGACGGTAAATCCGATACGTCTTTTGGGTCTTGCTTCCGTCTCAAGAAGCTGCTTGATGGCCTCAAAAACAACTCTGAAATTCTCGTCGTATTTTTTCTCCATGTTTTCGATTTTTTTCTTAAGCTCCTCAT